>Ga0154791_105_pt4 | contig 29268 bp, 25 predicted proteins | sample Rifle2008BG16ft_FD_105799 | JGI IMG/M metagenome (GOLD analysis project Ga0154791, IMG submission 105799) | Actinobacteria bacterium RBG_16_68_21
CGGTGACAACGCCGCCGCAGCGGTCGGATTGGGCCTAACCCCCGGCATCCCGGTGATCAGTCTCGGCACGTCCGGCACCGCCTACATGAGTTCTGCGACTCGCACCGTGGATGCCTCCGGGAGTGTGGCTGGGTTCGCCGACGCCGCCGGACGATTCCTCCCACTCGCCGCCACCTTGAACTGCACACTTGCCGTGGACAGGATCGCAGACTGGCTCGGGCTGGATCGCGATGCTGCTGCCGAGCACACCGACGTCGTCGTGCTGCCGTATTTCGATGGCGAACGGACTCCGAACCTGCCGAACGCCGCTGCGTCGATGACCGGGTTACGGCACACGACCGAACCCGGCGAGATCCTGCTGGCGGCCTACCAGGGAGCGGCTCTCTCGCTGCTCGAAGCCCTTGACGTCATCGACGTCCACAGCTCCGGGATCGACGCCGATGCGGCGATCGTCGTTATCGGGGGCGGCGCCCGAGGGGCAACCTGGCGCAGGGTGGTGCGATCGCTTTCGGGCCGCGCTCTTCAGATTCCCGAGGCGACGGAATTGGTGGCTCTCGGCGCCGCCACTCAGGGGGCTGCCGTTCTTGGTGGTCGGTCCCTCGACACGATCGCCGCCCTTTGGAACACTCGACAGGGAACGCTGCTCGAACCGGTGGAACGCGACACATCCACTGTCGAGCGCATTCGACACGTGAGGGAGCGTCTCGTCGCGATCAATTCGTAGGACGAAACGCTCGTCGAACCTCCGTTCTTTCGGATCATGGGGCGGGTTGCTCCGGCAGGTGCCACGTCATCGTGCACTCGGCAATCAACGGCTTCCCGGGCTCGACCACAAACGCGTCGTGGTTGAGGGCATCGGGGGGCGCCGTCTGCGGCTCGATGCACAAGGCGTGGTCCCGCTCGGTGAACACAACCCAGTAGTCACACGTCGCTTCCATCTCGAGACGCAGCACGCCCGGCCACGTGAGCGCCGGAGGTCGATCGAGATCGCCGAAGCAATCATCCCAGGGCCCCGCAGATACTGGTCTCCGATCTCGGGTGGCGATGCCGGTGAGGTCCCGTTCGAACATGAACCCGGGACGGAAGTCGAGTTCCGCTTCAGCGCCCCCGACGATTCGCCGGAACCAAGGGTGCCAGCCACATGACGCCGGCATGGCGCCGTCCTCCGAATGCACCTCCATACGGAACGCAATCCCGGAGGGGAAGAGCCGGATCTCTTGGCGCACCCAACCCGAGAAGGGCCACTCCGCACCGAGCTCGGTCTTGAAAGAGGAGTCACTCTCTGCCTCCCAACGGTGCCGAAATACGGTGCCGTGAGTGGCGTGCCCGCCAAGAGTCCGCGGGAGCTGGTAGCTCGCCCCTCCGAAGGCAAATCGACCTTCGTTGACGCGCCCGGCATACGGCGCCATCGGGTAGCAGCCCCAATCGATCGGACCGGGACCCGAAGTCACCAGCAGCTCGTGCCCGTGCACCTCGAGCGACGCAAGCCGGCACCCTGCGTCGAGATCTATCGCGATCCGCGCACCCTCGGTTGACTGGGTGACCACGCCCTTGACCACGCGAGGGCCCTCAGTCGGCCTCGTGAATGCTGCGCATCGACCACACCAAGGTGCGCATACTGGGTGGCTGCTTGAGCACTGTCACGACAGCGCCGGCGACGTCCTCGGCCCGCAGCATGTCGGCCAAGCCCGGCATGTCCGGCGTGCGCCCGGCGCCCATGGCGAATTCGGTGGCGACGCCACCCGGGCAGATGGTCGAGACCCTGATGCCCTTCCCCCGCAGCTCTCGATCGAGGCCGCCTGCCAGACCTACCTGAGCAAACTTGGTGGCGGCATACACGGCCTCGTCGCCTGCGCCCCTCAATCCGGCCACCGAGGCGACGATCACGATGTCGCCTCTGCCTGCGTCGAGGAAGTGGGGTACGGCCGCCCGGATGGGCCACACCGTTCCGGCGACGTTCGTCTCCATCATGTCCATCAGCTGCTCATCGCTGAGAACCATGATCCCCCCGTAGGCTCCGATACCGGCGTTGGCCACGAGAATGTCGAGCTTCCCGAAGCGGTCGAGAGCCGTTTCCATCAGATCGCGCGATCCCTGCGGATCACGAACGTCCATCTCCACGCCCACGGCGGCGTCGCCGATCTCGGCGACGAGTTGGTCGAGCCGCTCCCGGCGTCGCCCGCCGAGGACAACCGGGACGCCCTCTCCGGCCAGGGCCCGGGCAGTGGCCGCGCCGATTCCGGAGGTGGCGCCCGTGATGGCGGCAACCTTGCCACTGAGGTCACTCACAACATCCTCCATTCGTCGAGACGTCCAAATGCCGGTAACTCCCGCGTTCACTCACCCGGTTCGATCGCCCTCCACAGCGTCCGATTGACCAGGTTCTCGAGTTGCTCCTGTCGACCGGAGACCGGGTGCGGATCGAGGTCACCGGCGGCAACCTTCTGCTCGAGGTCGCCGAGAGAGAGATCCCCATCGATGATGGCGGTTCCGAGCGGACCCGCCCATCCCGCATAGCGCTGGTCACGCGCTGCTTGGAGCGCGCCATCCTCTACGAGTCGCGCCGCCGCCAACAACGATTGCGCCAGCGTGTCGATGCCGCCAATATGGCCATGGAACAGGTCGACGCGATCCATGCTCTGGCGGCGCAGCTTGGTGTCGAAGTTGAAGCCGCCGGTGTCGAAGCCCCCGCTGCGGAGTATCTCGAACATCGCCAGGGTCATCTCTTCAACGGAATTCGGGAACTGATCGGTATCCCACTGGTTATGGGGATCGCCACGGTTGGCGTCGACGCTGCCGAAGATGCCATTGTCGATGGCGTACGCCACTTCGTGGTGGAAGCTGTGACCGGCAAGTGTCGCGTGGTTCACCTCGATGTTCACGCGAAACTCCCCGACGAGGTCATACCTGTCCAGGAACCCGTGCACCGACGCGCAGTCGTAGTCGTATTGGTGCTTGGTCGGCTCCTGGGGTTTGGGTTCGATGAGCAGAGTGCCCTCGAAACCGATCGCGTGCTTGTACTCCGCCACCATCGTCAGGAATCGCGCCAACTGGTCCGCCTCACGGCGCATTCGGGTGTTGAGCAGGGTCTCGTATCCTTCCCGGCCTCCCCACAGCACGTAATTGGCGCCGCCGAGTCGGTGGGTGGCGTCGATGGCGTTCTTCACCTGGGCCGCGGCGTAGGCGAACACCTCCGGATCCGGGTTAGTGGCCGCGCCGGCCGCGAATCGAGGATGACCGAAGGCATTGGTGGTCCCCCACAGGAGGCGGACGCCGGTGCGTGCCATGTGTTCCTCGGCGTACCCGACCATCTCCTCGAGATTGTGTTTCGTCTCCGCGAACGTGGCACCGACCGGAGCGATGTCGATGTCGTGGAAGCAGAAGAACGGCGTGCCGAGTTTGGCAAAGAATTCGAACGCGGCGTCCATCTTCTGTCTGGCGGCCCGCATCGGATCCACTCCCGGTTCGAGCCAGGGACGGTCGAACGTTCCTTGGCCGAACACGTCGCTGCCCGGCCAGCCAAAGGAGTGCCAGTAGCACACCGCGATCCGGAGATGGTCCTCCATGCGCTTGCCGAGCACGATCCGGTCTGGGTCGTAGACCCGATACGCCAATTCGGCCTCGGCATCGCGGCCGCCGAAGGGAATCGGACCGGGAACATCGGGGAAGAAATCCATCATGTTGCTCCTGCTCTCGGAGGAGGGTCGTCGGTTCGATGGCTCGCCACCACGCAGATCACGTCGCCAGGACCGCCTCGATCACCTTCATGTTCGCAACGGCATCGCCGATCGGGACCGGGAACGCAGCTCCCGCGAGGACCGACCGTGCGAACTGACTCGCTTGGATCGCGTACTGGTCGACGGGTTCGAAGACGAGCGTCTCCGTCGCCGGCGCCACCGGTGGGTCCCCTCCCGAGGTGAGGAAGATTTGAGTTGTCCGGTCGGGGGGGATATTGAAAGGGATCTCGATCTCGATCCGCCCGGAGGTGCCGAATATGTGCACCCGTTGGTAGGGCTCGGCCCTGGTGCTGCACGTGAAGGCCGACTGACCACCACCGACGAACTCCAGCACAACCGAGGCGAGGGTGTCGATGCCCATGTCCGGATCCCGACGCACCGACGCCTCGATCCGGGTCGGCTCGCCGCCGAAGAGCATGCGGGACAGATTGATGCAATAGCAGCCGATGTCCAGCACTGCGCCGCCGCCGTGTTCGATCCGGTTCCGGATGTTGGTCGGATCATCGTTGAAGAAGCTGAACCAGCTCTGCACGGCCTGCAAGTCACCGATTGCCCCTGAGCGGACGAGACGGATCACCTCGACCCAGCTCGGATGGTGCCGGTACATGAAGGCCTCCGTCAGGTTGACGCCGGCCGCGGCGCACGCAGCCGCCATCTCCTCTGCCTGGGCGGCGGTCAGCGCCAGGGGCTTCTCGCAGAGCACGTGCTTGCCGGCTTCCGCCGCACGGATCGTCCACTCGGCGTGCATGTCGTTCGGGAGTGGGATGTAGACGGCATCGATGGCGTCGTCAGCCAGAAGCTCGTCGTAGGCCCCGTACGACCTCGGTACTCCGAGCCGATTGGCGGCGTCCGCTGCCTTGTCAACGTCGCGCGAGGCGATGGCGACGACTTCGCAGTGCTCGGCGCGCTGGAGGGCGGGGATCACCTTCGTCATCCCGATCTCCGCAGTGCTGATGATTCCCCAACGGAGGTTGCGCATCCGCATCTTCCTTGCCGGTCGTGGTTCGGCTATCAGTGGAGTTCTTCGAGCTCCTCGCGAGTCGCGGTGCCCGGCAGCTTGCCGATGATGATCATGGCCAGGACCTCGTCCTTGGTCACCGCGTTCTTGTCGACGGTGCCCACGACCTTGCCCTGCAGCATGACGCTGATCCGGTCAGCCAGGTCGAACACGCTGTGAATGTCGTGGCTGATTAGGAAGATGCCGATGCCCTCGGCCTTGAGCTGCTGAATCAGGTCGTGGACCTGGGCGGTCTCGGCCGGTCCTAGGGCTGCCGTGGGCTCGTCCATGATCAGGATCTTGGCGTTGAAGTGCACCGCCCGGGCGATGGCCACCGACTGCCGCTGGCCGCCGGAAAGCGATTGCACCGCGGTCCGCAGGTTCTGGAACTGGGGGTTGAGTCGGGCCATCATCCGGCGGGCGGCGTCCTCCATGGCCCGATCGTCGAGAGTCCCCCAGCGGGTCCGCAGTTCCCGCCCGAGGAACATGTTCGAGGGGGCGTCGATGTTCTCTGCCAGGGCAAGAGTCTGGTAGATCGTCTCAATGGCGTACTCCTTGGCGTCGCGCGGGGTCTCGATCGTCGCCTTCTCGCCGTTGATGTAGATCTCTCCGGAGTCGGCCTCGTGTGCGCCGGAGAGGGTCTTGATGAGGGTGGTCTTGCCGGCTCCGTTGCCGCCCACCAGGCCGACGACCTCGCCCGGAAAGAGGTCGATCGTGACGCCGTCCACGGCATGCACACCTCCGAACGCCACGCGAATATCGCGCATCTCGACCAGCGGGACTCCCCGGTCGATTTGGCTGGTCGTGGTCATTTCGACCTCCGCGAGAAGATCGTGTCGAGGGCGACCGCCAGAACCAGAACGATGCCCACGGCGACGTCCTGGACCGGGGCCTCGACCCCGACGAGCACCATGCCGGATTGCAGCGACTGCATCACCAGGGCCCCGAGCACGGCACCCGCAGCCGTACCGACCCCTCCGGCGAGAGATGTCCCGCCGATCACCGCGGCAGCGATCACCGACAATTCGGCACCCTGCCCGAGGCCGCTGACCGCAGCGTTGAGGCGGGCGGTCTGCACGGCGGCGGCGATCGCCACCAGGACACCCATCAGGATGAACGTCTTCATTACGGTCCACCTGGTCTTGATGCCGCCCAGCTCGGCGGCCTCGGGGTTGCCCCCGATGGCAAACACGTAGCGGCCGAAGCGGAGCCGGGTGGCGACAAAGGTGATGACCAGGGTGCCGACGATGGCGAGGAGCACCGGAATCGCCAGCCCGAATGGGATGTTGCCTCCACCCCTCTCGGCGGCGACCCGCTCGGGGAGCATGTAGCGGTTCAGGTACCCGATGGCGCCGAGGACGACGCCGCATCCGATGACACCGACAGAGATCTCCATCCACAGGGGGCGGAGGCGGAGCCCGAACTTGCGGCGCTGACGTCGGCTGTTGACGAGCAGGGCGACGATCACGGCGCTGGCTACGGCTCCGACGATCCAGCTCCAGAAGCCGCCGATGTTGCCGCGCGAGCCCCCTCCGATCAATTGGAAAGTCGAGTCCATGGGGGCGATCGTTCGTCCGCTGGCCATGGCCCAGGCCACGCCGCGCCAGACGAGGAGCCCGGCCAGCGTCACGATGAAGGAGGGGACCCCGACGTATGCCACGAGGAAGCCGTGCAGGCCGCCGATGGCCGCACCCATGAGGAGACCTGCCGCCAGGGCGATGATCCAGGTGGCCCAGTGGTCGTAGCCGAGCCAGCGGGGAAGGATCTCGGCCTGCAACACGGCCATTCCCATCCCCACCGCAGCCAGCACGGCTCCCACCGACAGATCGATATTGCGGGACACGATGATGAGCACCATGCCCGTGGCCATGATGGCGACAGCCGAGGTCTGCACTGACAGGTTCCACAGGTTCCGGGGGGTGAGGAACGTGCCTCCGGACCAGAAGTGGAAGCTGATCCAGATGAGGGCCAGCGCCCCCAGCATGCCGAGCATGCGGGTATCGATCTCTGCCGTGCGCAGCAGCGATCGGGGCGACGGCAGCGAGCCGAGAGGCCAGCGGCTCCGACCCTTCTTCGTGGTCTCCTGCAATCCCGCGCCCGCCGGCGGGCCGTTAGTCACAGTCATGCCACCTCCAAGCCGGCGATTATGGCCTCAATGACACACACCGCGCTCACGTTGGTCCCGTGAGCGCGGTGTGTCTCGTTCAACTGGCGATCAACCTTGGTCGATCACCCGCATACGGCCACAGTGCCCGCCGCCACGCCCTGGCAGAGCGTCGCGGTGTCGATCCATCCGGCATCGATCACGACCTGCAGGTTGTCCGCCGTGATGGGAATAGGCGTCAGCAGGTACGAGACCATCTGGTTGCCGCCCGGTGAGGTGAACATGACGGTACCGGGGAGACTGGCAAGAGCGGTGCCCTTGGCCAGCGCGATCGCGGCCTCACCGGCCTTCTTGCCGAGCTCACGAGCGTCCTTCCACACCGAGACCGTCTGCGTCCCGAGGGCGACCCGGTTCAAGGCGGCGGCGTCGCCGTCCTGTCCCGACACCGGCACGATGCCGGCGAGGCCCTGGGCAGCCAGAGCGGTGACCACGCCGCCGGCCGTGCCGTCATTGGAGGCGACCACGGCGTCGACGAGGTTGTTGTTCTGGGTCAGGATCTGCTCCATGTTGGTCTGGGCAACAGCCGGGTCCCAGTTGTCGGTGTACATCTCACCAACGTTGTGGATGGCGCCGGAGTCCAGGGCCGCTTGCAGGATTTCCTGCTGGCCTCCCCGCAGGAAGTCGGCATTGGCATCGGTCGAGTTGCCCTTGATGAAGACGTAGTTGCCTTCGGGCACCAGGGCGTAGATCGCCCTGGCCTGCATCCGCCCGACTTCGACGTTGTCGAAGGTGATGTAGAGAGCACCCGGGTTCTCGATCAGGCGGTCGTAGGCAATGACCGGGATGCCCTGCTCCAGGGCGCTGGTCACTGCCGGCAGGATAGCGGTGCCATCCTGCGCCAGGATGATCAGGGCATCGGCGCCCTGGGAGATCAGGTTCTCCACGTCGGCGATCTGCTGCTCGGCCGACGAACCGGCGTCGGTGGAGATATACCGGCCGCCGCCGGCCTCGATGGCCGCCTTCATGTCCGGCTCATCCCACTTCGCCCAGCGCTCTTCGTTGTAGTTGTTCCAGGAAACGCCGATGACCAGCTCGTCGCCGCTGGCCTGAGTCGTCCCCGCTGCGGTGGTCGCAGTGGAGTCGTCTCCGCAGGCCGCGAATACCGATGCCATAGCGGCAACGGTGAGCATGGCCACGAGTTTGCGATTTAGCACTCTTGATTCCTCCCTGAGAGGTGGGAGTCCCGATCGGGACTAGCTGACGATGTGGGCTTCGCCACCGCTGCCGCCGCGTGGGGGCGTCAAGTTGTCTGACACCTCCCTGGTTGTCGCGATGAGCGGGCAGACCATCGAACGTACCGACATCGTCCCCGCCAGGATACCCACCATATGTTCTGCCCTGCAACATAACTGCCGGGCAGCGGTGGCTCGCCGACAGGTCACCGCCGAGGGGCGCCCCTGTTGCCACCGGTCCCGCTTCTGCTATTGGGGTTTCGCGCTCTGGGACCCACCCTTTCAGCGATATAGTGGGGTCGCCAACAAACCGGGAGTCGTCGTGCCCAGCGACGAGATCATCCTCAATGGAGGTGTCCGCAGCAGAGGAGTGGCCGCCGACGAGTTGCGCCGCCACAACCTCTCGGCAGTGGTGGGCCGACTCCATCTCGGCGGACCGCTCTCCCGCTCCGAACTGGCAGGGGTGACCGGGCTGAACCGCTCGACGATCGCCGCTCTCATCGGCGAGCTCGTCGCCCTCGGGTTGGTCGACGAAGGCCCGAGCCAGGCGGGGCCCGGGCCCGGCCGGCCTTCTCTCGTGGTGCTGATCCGGCCCACCGGTGCCGTGGTGCTCGCCGTCGAACTCGCTGTCGACTCGATCGCGGTAGCCACCATTGGTCTCGGGGGTCACATCTTCAATCAGTTGCGCGTCGCCCGCCCCCGCGAGCACCGGTCCCCCACGGAAACAGTGTGCGATATCGCCGATCTGGCCCGCCCCATCCTCGGCTCGCTCCCGGCCGGACACCACTTCATGGGAGTCGGGGTGGCGGTGGTGGGGATCACCCGGCGCTCGGACGGCTTCGTTCATCTCGCCCCCAACCTTGGCTGGCGAGACGTCCCTCTCGGGCGGCTACTCGCCGCCGAGCTCGACACGGGTCGCCCGGTGGCGGTGGCCAACGAAGCCGACCTTGGTGCTCTGGCGGAGCATCGGCGCGGCAGCCACGCCGATGCTCGCCACCTGATCTACGTCTCGGGTGAAGTCGGCATCGGCGCCGGTGTCATCCAGAACGGCGAGCCGCTGCTCGGCGCGGCGGGTTATGCCGGCGAGGCGGGACATATGCTGATCAATCCGTCCGGCCGGGCATGCCGCTGTGGGGCGATCGGCTGCTGGGAAACCGAGGCCGGCGAGGCGGCTCTCCTGCGGCACGTCGGCTCGCGGGCGCGCACCACCGGCCTGAGCATCCTCGACGTCCTCAGCACACGTGCTGCCGCTGGTGATGCCACCGTTATGGCGGCGATCGCCGAGGTCGGTCGATGGCTCGGCCTCGGCATCGGAAACCTCATCAACCTCTTCAACCCCGACGTGGTCGTGCTCGGCGGCCTCTACCACCGCTTCTTCCCGTACCTGGAGAGCGCGGTCATCGACGGTGCCCGGTCCCAGGTACTCGAGGCCCCCTGGGCCAACGTGACCATCGTGCCCAGCAGCCACGGCGTCGGCGCGCCGCTCATCGGAGCCGCCGAACTCGTCCTATCCGACACTGTTGCCGACCCCGCCCGGGCCGCCCGGACCATGGACAACGGAGAGGTGGACGTCCGCCGCCGGCGCCACTCGGCACCCGAACCCCAACCGGGTCGCTGATGGTCCCCACCAGGCGTACCCGCATGGTGCTGCTGGGCGCCGTTCTGGGTGCTGCCCTGGTGCTGGTGGCCTCGGTTGCCCTCGGCCGGGAGCAGGCCCGAGCTCCCTCGTGCGCGCAGACCGTCGATCACCCCGAATGGTCCGTAGCCCGCCGCTGGAACGAGGTACTGCTTGACGCCATCCGGCGTGACCTGCCGGCACCCACCATCCACTCCCGGAACCTGTTCCACATGTCGGCGGCAATGTGGGACGCCTGGGCTGCCTACGAGCCCGGAGCGGTCGGGGTCTTCGTCGACGAGAAGCACTCGGCCCCCGACCTCCACGCGGCCCGGGAGGAGGCGATCAGCTACGCCGCCTATCGCATTCTTGAGTACCGCTACCTCAACGCCGCCGGGGCCTCGGACTCCATCCCCGAGTTCGACGCCCTCATGGCGGCGCTCTGCTACCCGATCGATGTGATCACCACCGAGGGCGATGACCCGGCGGCGGTGGGCAACCAGATCGCGGCGACGATCATCGCCGCCGGCCTCACCGACGGCTCGAACGAAGCCGACGACTACCGCACCGACTACCAATCGGTGAACCCGCCCTTGGCCGTGGCCGAAGCGGGCGCCGTCATGGTTGACCCCAACCGGTGGCAGCCCCTCGAGATCGAGAACATGGTCTCCCAGAACGGGATCCTGCTGACCAGTGGGACCCAGCAGTTCATCTCCCCGCACTGGGGACACGTGGCCGGCTTCGCTCTCCCCGACGGGGGCGCCGACGGTCTGCCCATCGATCCCGGCGCTCCGCCCCACCTGGGGGCTCCCGCCACCGATGCGGTCTTCAAGGCGGGCGCCGTCGAGGTGGTTCACTACAGCAGCCTGCTCGACCCCTCCGCCGGGGTCATCGTGGACATCTCTCCCGGCTCCCTGGGCAACAACCCGATCGGAACCAACGACGGATCCGGGCACTCGCTCAATCCGGTCAGCGGCCTGCCCTACGCTTCCAACCTGGTCAACCAGGCCGATTTCGGCCGCGCCGTCGCCGAGTTCTGGGCCGATGGCCCCCACTCCGAGACCCCCCCGGGGCACTGGAACACTCTGGCCAACGGCGTTTCCGATGCGCTCGGCGGCGATCTGCGTGTCGGCGGTACGGGTCCCGTAGTCGATCGCCTCGAGTGGGACGTCAAGCTGTACCTGGCACTGAACGGGGCCAACCACGATGCCGCCGTCGCCGCCTGGGGAGTCAAGGGCTATTACGACTACACCCGCCCGATCTCCATGATCCGCTACATGGGGGGTCTGGGTCAGTCGAGTGATCCCAGCGGGCCGTCGTACGACCCCGAAGGGCTTCCCCTGGTCCCCGGCCTCGTCGAGGTGGTCACCGCGGCGACGACGGCGCCGGGACAGCGCCACGAGGCCCTGGCCGGGCACGAGGGGGAGATCGCGGTGTACGCCTGGGCCGGAACGCCGGACCACCCGGGCACCGAGACGAGCGGAGTGCGCTGGATCCGAGCCATCGACTGGGTCCCCTACCAGATGCCCACCTTCGTGACGCCCTCGTTCGCCTCCTACGTGTCGGGGCATAGCACCTTCAGCCGCGCCTCGGCCGAGGTGCTCACCGCCTTCACGGGCAGTGAGTTCTTCCCCGGTGGCCTTGGGGCGTGGACCATCGCCGCGGACTCGCTGCGCTTCGAAGCCGGGCCCAGTACCGACGTGGTCCTGCAATGGGCGACCTTTGCCGATGCCTCCGACCAGGCCGGGGTCTCCCGCCTCTGGGGCGGGATCCACGTGAGAGCCGACGACTTCGCCGGACGGATCATGGGCGCCACCATCGGCCGGGCGGCCTGGGTCGAGGCGCAGCGCTACTTCGATGGTGAGGCACATGGCGATCATTGAGCGCCGGGACATCGGCTGGATCGGCGCCGGACTAGTCGGCGGGTCGCTGGTGACGCTGGCGTTGCTCCTCGGAGCGAAGGCCGTCTCCGGCGCCGACCATCCCCCCGCGGCCTTGCCGGCGCCCCACCTCGTCGAGGAGGCGGCCGCCGCCGGTATCGAGCACACCTACGACGGTGACTTCCAGTTCTTCGTGGGCGGGGGCGTCGCCGTGCTCGACTGCGACGGGGACGGGCGGCCCGACCTCTACCTCGCCGGGGGCGCCAACCCGGCGTCCCTCTTTCGTAACGAGAGCGAGGTCGGAGGTGCCCTCAAGTTCGCGCAGGTCTCCGACCCGGCCACCGACCTTACGGGGGTCACCGGCGCCTACCCGCTGGACCTCGGCGACGACGGCAACCTCGATCTTGTCGTACTCCGAGTGGGAGAGAACGTCCTGCTCAGGGGCCTCGGCCAGTGTCGTTTCGAGCGGGCCAACGAAGCGTGGGCGTTCGACGGCGGGAGGGCCTGGACGGTCGGTTTCAGCGCCAAGTGGGAGGCAGCGGCATCGTTCCCCACCCTGGCGTTCGGCAACTACCTGGCTCTCGACGAGACCGGCACCCCGACGGGGGAGTGCGAGGACAACCTGCTGCTGCGCCCCGACGGGGCGGGCGGCTTCTCGGCGGCAACGTCTCTCACTCCCGGCTGGTGCACCCTGTCGATCCTGTTCAGCGACTGGGACCGATCGGGCCAGGTCGATCTGAGGATGGCCAACGACCGCCACTACTACCGGGACGGCGAGGAACAGCTGTGGCGTATCGCCCCCGGCGAGGCCCCCCGGCTCTACACCCACGAGGAGGGCTGGCAGCGGCTCCAGATCTGGGGCATGGGTATCGCCAGCTACGACGTCACCGGAGATGGCCGTCCCGAGGTCGAGATCGCCAGCCAGGGCGACAACAAGATGCAGACGCTCGACGAAGGCGCCACCGGGCCGTCCTACCACGACATCGCCATCCGGCAGGGCGCCACCGCCCACCGGCCCTTCGCCGGGGATAACACTCTGCCCTCGACGGCCTGGCATCCCGAATTCCAGGATGTCAACAACGACGGCTTCATCGACCTGTTCATCTCCAAGGGCAACGTCGAGGCGATGGAGGGATTCGCCGCCCGGGACCCGAGCAACCTGCTGATCGGCCAGCCTGACGGAACCTTCGTCGAGGGGGCTCGGGCGGCCGGCTTTCTCAGCTTTGGTCGGGGTCGGGGCGCTGCCCTGGTCGACCTGAACCTCGACGGCCTGCTCGACCTGGTCGAGATCAATCGGCGGGAAGACGTGAAGGTGTGGCGGAACACCGGGTCGGGCACGGCGACTTCGTCGGTGGCTATGGGCAATTGGGTCGCGGTCCAACTCGCCCAGGCCGGACCCAACCGGGATGCCATCGGCGCTTGGGTCGAGGTGAAGGTGGAGGGACGTATCAGCTCGCGTGAGCTCACCGTGGGCGGCGGGCATGCCAGCGGCCAGCTCGGCTGGATCCACTTCGGCCTCGGCGAGGCCACGTCGGCTGAGGTGCGGGTTCGCTGGCCTGACGGGGAAACCGGGCCCTGGCAGCGAGTCGCCGCCGACACGTTCGCAGTCGTCGAGCGAGGTGCGTCGGAGCTGCGTGTGTGGGACCCGGCGAAAACCCTTCCGGTTGCCGGGGAGGCGCCCTGACGAACGAGGGGAGTGGGGACGGCACCCGAACCGAGACCTCGTTCGAATCGGGGTAGGAAGCGAACGGGGGGAAAGGTGGGCGGGTGGGCCCGGGTGGACTCGAACCACCGACCTCATCCTTATCAGGGATGCGCTCTAACCGGGCTGAGCTACGGGCCCAAACGGAAGACAACTGTATCAAACGACAGAAGGCCGCCGACCTCTGCCGGGTTTCGTAACATGGTCCCGCAGAGGAGGCGCGCCGACGCCCGCTCCCTCTTTGGGGATGTAGCTCAGCCCGGCAGAGCACCTGGTTTGCATCCAGGGGGTCAGGGGTTCGAATCCCCTCATCTCCACGAACGCTGACGCTCCTCTGATTGGCCGCCTGCTCGGCGGCCAATCAGATCTCGGTTCGGGTTGTGTTCGGGCTGCCCGGCGGCTCTGGTTACGGTCGGGGACGGTGCGTGTACCGTTTGGTGGTGGAGGGCGGAGAAGGTTCGAATCCCCTCATCTCCACGAGAGCTGACGCTCCTCTGATTGGCCGCCTGTCCGGCGGCCAATCAGATCTCGGTTCGGGTTGTGTCTTTCTGCGCGGCGGCTCTGGTTACGGTTGGGGGCGCTGCGTGTAGCGTTTGGTGGTGGAGGTCGGAGAAGGTTCGAATCCCCTCATCTCCACGAAAGAAGACTCCAGACTCCAGAACGGACAGCCGACGCTCGTCTGGCGTCTGCCGTTTGGTGACTGGTGACGGACGACGAACGAAGTGAGGAGTCTCATGCGAAACGCGGTGATCGTCGATGCAGTGCGCACCCCGGGAGGCAAGCGCAATGGGTCACTCAAGGACATCCACCCCGTCGACCTGGCGTCGGTCCCGCTGCGCGCCCTGATCGACCGAACTGGTATCGACCCGGCGTTGATCGAGGACGTGCTCCTCGGGTGCGTGTCACAAACCGGTGAACAAGGTCTCAACATCGCTCGCAATGCCGCCCTGGCCGCCGGGTTCCCGGAGGACACCGTCGGCGCGACCATCGATCGCCAGTGTGGGTCGGGCCAGCAAGCCGCCCACTTCGCCGCCCAGGGTGTCATGGCGGGTGCCTACGACGTGGTGGTGGCGGGGGGTGTCGAGTCGATGACCCGGGTGCCGATGGGGGTGACCATGCAGCAGGGCCCCGGGCTGCCATTCGGCCCCAAGATGATGGATCGCTACGGCAACGGATTGGTCCCCCAGGGGATCTCGGCGGAGATGATCGCCGAGAAGTGGGGAGTCTCGCGCGAGGCTCTCGACGCGATCGCCTACGACTCGCACATCAGGGCGGCACGGGCTACCGACGAGGGCCGGTTCGACACCCAGATCGTCCCGGTGGAGACGGCCGACGGTGTGCTCAGCCACGACGAGGGGATCCGCCGGGAGACCTCAGCCGAGGCTCTTGCCGCGCTCAAGCCGGCTTTCAAGCCCGACGGCAAGGTGACCGCGGGCAACTCGTCACAGATCTCCGACGGCGCCGCGGCAATGCTGATCATGGGCGATGACGTCGCCGAGCGACTCGGGCTGAAGCCGCTCGCCCGGTTCCACGCCTTCGCACTCGCCGGTGTCGACCCGGTGATGATGCTCACCGGTCCGATTGCCGCCACCGCGAAGGTGCTGGCACGGGCCGGGCTGGGCACCGCCGACATCGACCTGTACGAGGTCAACGAGGCGTTTGCCTCGGTGATCGCCGCCTGGCTCGCCGAGACAGGGGTCGATTGGGCAAAGACCAACGTCAACGGCGGGGCGATCGCTCTCGGCCATCCGCTGGGGTGCTCGGGTGCCCGGGTGATGACCACGCTGGTGCACGAGATGCAGCGCACCGGAGCGCGGTGGGGACTACAGGCGATCTGTGAGGGTGGCGGGATGGCCAACGCCACCGTGCTCGAGCGCCTTTGACGCAGATAGTCCAGATCGCGGTCGCCGTTCTCATCGGGGCGGCGATCTTCGCCCTGGGGAGGTGGGGCATCAGGCTGCTCGCCACCCCGGTTCCCGGGGAGCCCGACCCCGATGAGATCGTGGCGGTGGACCGCCACTATCGGTGCGCGGTCTGCGGAATGCGGCTCACCGTGACCCACGCCCCCGACGAGGACGTCTCCGCCCCGCGTCACTGCCGGGAGGAGATGGAGGAGGTGGCCGGCTAGCACTGCCCGTTGCCCGTTGCCCGTTGCGGATCGCGCCGGCTGCCGGCTGCCCGCACTTGGTAATCGCCAATGGCTAATTGCGAATCGCGGTGGATGTCCGGCCGGGGTTAGGTCCAACGTCGAAGGTCGCCGCCCACACCTATCCCCACCTGTGGACAACCCGGGGATAACTACAAGCGTGTGATTCGGCGAGTACTCAGTGGTAGTTCATCGTCATCAGGAACCCGACGGCGATGGCGCCGAGACCCGAGTACAAGAACATGCTCCGCTGGCCGCCGGGCACCAGATCGATGTAATTAAGGATGATCACGAGCACGCCGATGGCCATGAGCGTGAACATCAGGACCACGTACCAGGTCGGCGAGACCTTGGTGTCTTTGTGTTGGACGGGTTTGACGACCGTCCGGCTCTGTCGCCGGCGACCCTTCGACTTAGGCATGCGCCCAGGGTAGCGGTGCGGAAGGGTGGTCCCGAAGGAGGAGGTGACGTTGAGCGCGATCCGAGCCGAGCTGCCGGTGTTGACGATCCGCAGAGGACCGTCGGCGATGGCCGTCGGCCGGACCGCAGCCCGGGTTGCCGTCACCGTTGCCGTCCTCATCGCCGGTTTCGTGGTCTACGAGTTCGGGGTCACTTCGATCCTGGCGAATCGTGCCCAGGCGTCCCTGCGGGACGATCTGGCGGCCACCGCGGCCTCGGTGACGATCACCGAGATCCCCTACGCGCCGGCGAACCTGCCACCTGCCCCGGTGGTGGTGCCCGCCGACCTTCAGCTGCCGGACCCTATCGCCGTCGCTGCCCCGGAAGGGACGCTGCGGGTCGCGCCCACTCCTCCTCCGGGGAACGCGGTGGGCCGGATCGTGATCCCTAGTGCCGGTGTCGACTGGGCGTTCGTCGAAGGGGTCGATCGCGATTCTCTGCGCAGCGGCGTGGGACACATGCCGGAGACTGCGCTGCCCGGTGAACCGGGGAACGCGGTGATCAGCGGGCACCGGACGACGTACGGAGCACCATTCCTCCACCTCGACCGGGTGCAACCGGGCGACCTGATCACCATCGAGAATGCCATCGGTACCCACGTCTTCCAGGTGGTCGAGATCCGCACCGTCGCTCCTACCGATCTGTCGGTGACGGGTCAGTGGCGGGGGGCGTGGCTGACCCTGACGACGTGTACTCCGGTCTTCACCGCCCGGGAGCGCCTGGTGGTCATCTCTCGCCTCGTCGAAGGCCCCAACGCCGCAGTTATTCTCAACGGATCTTGATTCGCAACCTCTACGACTCGCTTCCCGGCCCGGCTACGGTCCGCGTGCTGCAGATGCTCGTCGCTGTGGCGATCATCGCGGTGCTCGTCCTCCTGTTGTACGAGTGGCTGGGTTCCACGTTGTTCGACTCTGGAGGAACGGTCGGATGAAGGTCCTCGTAATAGACAACTACGACTCTTTCACGTTCAATCTCGTCCAGTACCTCGGTGAGTTGGGCGCCGACCCGATCGTGATTCGCAACGACGTGCTTCCGCCGGAAGAGGCCTACGAGCGTCACTCCCCGAACCGGCTGGTCATCTCGCCGGGTCCCGGCATCCCCGAGAACGCCGGCTTCTCCATCGACTTCGTCAAGACGCTCGCCGATCGGATCCCGATCCTCGGCGTGTGCCTCGGCCACCAGGCGATCGTGGTCGCATTCGGCGGTGCGGTCGATCAGGCGCCGGAGCCGAGGCACGGCAAGACGTCGGAGATCACTCATGACGGCCGGGGAGTGTTCCGCGGGCTGTCGAATCCGTTCGTGGCCACCCGATACCACTCGCTGGCGGCAGTGACTCTTCCGCCGGACCTGGAGGTGACGGCCACCAGTGAAGACGGTGTGGTCCAGGCGGTGCGACACCGTCACCTGCCGGTGAGCGGAGTCCAGTTTCACCCCGAGTCGATCATGACGGCCGAGGGCAAAGCCCTGCTGGCCAACTTCCTGGCGTCGAGCTAGACCCGCTGCCCGCTGACCGCTGACCGCAGGAGCGCGACTCTTGCTGGCGTCTGGCGTCCGCCTACGGCCAGGGGGGGCAGGTATCGGGACCGGCGGTCGCCGTTGCGATCCAGTAGGTGATCCTCCAGGTGCTGCCGGTGGCCGGCAGCGTCTCGTCGGGCGCGGGATCGATCCGGCGAATCGTTCCCGCAAATGCCGGATCGAAGCACTCACCGCCCTGGCTGGTTGCCTGCGTGAAGGTGAACAACGGGAAATCCGCCTGCGCCTGGGCAACCGACTTGCCGAAGATGTCGTCGTCGAGCGGGGTCATCACCAGGTCGAAGGTGACGGTGACCGTCGAGCCGGCGGCAACGATCGTTCCCGGTGGCGGCGACTGCTGAATGGTCCGCCCTTCGCATTGATGGGTGTTGTCGGCCGGCACCGAGGAGTACGAGTACTCGTCGCTGCCCGTCCGTGATGCCATGACCAGCCCCGCCCCGGTGATCCGGTTCTCTGCCTGACCGGGGGTGATGGCACTCGGGCACCCCCCGCTCCCGCTGCTGAACAGGTTGGGCACAATGACGCCCTCGGCGCCGACGATCACCGTCACGGTTGCTCCCACTTCCCGGGTCCTGCCCCCCGGTGGATCCTGGGAGATCACTCTGCCGACCGAGGGATCACCCGCAGCCACCAGCATCGGCTGGCCGGTGGCGAACGTGAGTCCGGCAGCCTCGATCGCCTGTTGGGCGTCCGACTCGGTCAGGCCGACCACGTCGGGAACGGTCGTCTCCGTCCCAGGCTCGCCCAGGTGAATGGTCACCTGAGAGCCGAATTCCTGGGTCGATCCGGCGGCCGGCTCCTGCTGGGCGACGAACCCGGCGTTGGGGTCGTCAACAGGAACCTCGATGGGGTCGCCGACCTTGACGACGAAGCCGAAATCCTCGAGCTTGGTGGTGGCATCCTGCTCGGACATGCCGACGACGTTGGGGACTACCGAGGGCACCGCTCCCTGGGACACCGCGACGAGGATCGACCCATCGACGGGGACGACAGCGCCGGCTGCCGGGTCGGTCTCGATGACGAACCCCTCGATCACGTCCGCCGAGGGCCGCCGTTCGATGATGATCTGGGCCGACTCGAAGCCTGCCGCGGACAGCTGGAACACCGCGTCGGCTTCGCTCTTGCCGGCCACATCGGGGACCACCAGGGCGTCGACACCGGCCGAGATCACCATGTTCACCTCTGCGCCCGCACTCACCAGTGTGCCGGGGTCGGGCGACTGCGCCATCACTTCGCCGGAGGCGACTGTGGGCGACTGCTCGAAGGTGATGACTCCAGGCGACAGGCCGGCGGCGGCGAGCAGCGCCTCGGCATCGACGCGGGTCCGCCCGACGAGACCGGGGACCTCAACGTTGGCCGGTCCCGCCGACACGAGCAGAGTCACGGCGGAACCGCGGTCCACCTCGGTGTTGGCCGCCGGGTCGGTCCCGGCGACCAGCCCGGCGGCGATCTCGTCGTCGGCGACGCTCTCCTGGGTGATGGTGAACTCCAGGTCGGCGAGCCTGCTCTCCGCAGCGGCCACCTCCTGACCGCGCAGGTCGGGGATCACGACGGTGGTCGTCTCCGCCGAGGGGCCGAGGAGCTTGAAGAGCAGGATGAGCCCGAGGCCGAGGACTGCCAGGCCGGCGAGGATGCCGATGGCGATCGTCGTCCGGTCCGCCCGGCCGGGTTCGCGGTAGGGGGGTTCCACATACGTCCGGGTTGGCGGGCGGTAGGGATCCTCCGGGTACCCGTTGCCGCCCCCCGCGGCCGGCATCATGCGGGTCGGTGCCTCGTTCTGCGGCGCCGCCAGGGGCACTTGGCCGGCGAGGAGCCGCTTGAGGTCGGCGCCGAGGTCGTCGGCGGTCTGGTACCGATCGTCGGGGTGTTTCGCCATGGCGGCGAGCACGATCGCCTCGAGGCCGGGTGGCACGTTCGGGTTGAGTGTGGAGGGCGGTTCTGGTTCCTCGCGAACGTGCTGGTAGGCGACGGCGACCGGGCTCTCTCCCGAAAACGGGGGATGGCCGACGAGGAGCTCGTACATGACCACACCCAGCGAGTAGATGTCGCTGCGGGAGTCGGCGGGATGCCCCTGCGCCTGTTCGGGGGAGAAGTAGGTGGCGGTACCGATGACGGCGCCGGTGCGAGTCAGCTGATCCGAGTCGTCGAACGCTCGGGCGATGCCGAAGTCGGCGACCTTCACCGCTCCATCGGCGGTGAGGAGGATGTTCGCCGGCTTGATGTCCCGATGGACGAGGCCCTGGGCATGGGCCGCCGACAGCGCCGAGGCGACGGCGACACCGATCTCCGCCACGCGGCGCGGCAACAGGGCGCCTTCGCTACGCACGACGTCCCGCAGATTCCTGCCCTGGACCAGCTCCATCACCATGAAGTAGGTCCCGTCGTCTTCGCCCCAGTCGTATACCGCCACGACCCCGGGGTGGGTCAGGTTGGCGGCTGCCTGGGCTTCCCGGCGGAAGCGCTCGATGAACGCTTCGCTCTCGGCGTACTGCGTGTGGAGGATCTTGACCGCCACCTGACGACCGAGGCGGCGGTCTTGGGCGACGTAGACGTCCGCCATCCCGCCGCGGGCGAGATGCGAAAGGAGGGCGTACCGGTCCGATAGGACCCGCTGCGAATCCACGGCCGGGAATGGTACCCGGGGTCGGGGCACACGCCGGTGGCTACCAACGGGCCCTTCTCAGGACTCATAGGCGAGCCAGGTCGAGATGACCGCCGAGGCGACGGGGGCGGCCACCGCTCCTCCGGAGCCCCCACGCTCCACCAGCACCGCGACCGCGATCGTGGGGGCCTCGATCGGCCCCACGGCGATGAACCAGGCGTGCGGGCCGTCGGATCCCTCGGCGGTGCCGGTCTTGCCGGCGATCCGGACACCGGGCACCCCACCGGAGCGCCCGGTGCCCCGTTCCACCACCTGCTCCATCATGGTGAGCAGGTCGTCGACGACGGAGGCGGGGAACATGCGGTCGAGGGTCGCGGGCGCGGTCACATCCAGGATCTCACCGTCGGGCGCCACCACGGAGTCGACTACATAAGGAGCCATGGCGAGGCCGTCGTTGCCCAGTGCTGCGGCGATCACAGCCATTAGCAGCGGGGTCGCCCGAACGTCGCGCTCACCGAGGCCGGACTGGGCGAGGGCGGCGGTGTCGGCGTCGAGCGAGTCCGCCCCGGGGATCAACGACTCGGCGGCGCCCGTCTCCCACGGCAGGTCGCGATTGAACCAGGACCGCTCGGCGGCGGAGACGACAGCACGGGCACCGAGATCGACCGCCAGTCGGGCAAAGACGACATTGCACGAGACGACGAGAGCATCCTCCAGCGTGATCGTGCTGCCGGTGATGCAGTCCCCGCCGCCGGCGTTGTGGATGGCGATCCCCCCGGGCGGCACGTACTCGGAGGCGTCATCGAATACGGTTTGGGAAGTGATTCCGGATCGCAAGGCAGCGGAGGCGACGATCACCTTGAAGGTCGATCCGGGGGGAAGGAGTCGGTTGCCGGCACGGTCGAGGAGACGATCCTGGGCGGCGTCGTCCGTGGGATCGACCAGTCCGGTGACCACGTCGTTCGGATCGAAACCGGGGGACGACGCGTAGGCCACGACGGCCCCGGTGCGGGGATCGATCGCCACCACCGCTCCTGTCTGGGAGCCGAGGGCGGCGACAGCGGCCTCCTGCACGGCATCGATCAGGGTGAGGTGCACATCGGGGGGACCCAGATCCGCTCCGAAGCGGGCGAGGAGCCACGATTGGATGGAGCCGTCGTCGCGGGAGCGCATGGCGGCGAACCGGGTCAGCTCGACGCCCCTCCGCCCGGCGGCGGCGTCGTACCCGACAATGTGGGCATATCGATCGCCGAGCGGGTAGCGACGGCCCCCGGCCGGATCGTCTTCCGCCACGATGACGCCGTCGGCAGTGATCACCCTGCCCCGCGCGGTATCGGCGGGTGCCCGGGCGGCTCTGATGTTGCGGGGATCCTCCCGGTAGTCGGATCCGGCGCGGAGTTGCACCCCGGTCAGCCAGATCGCCGAGAAGCCGATCATCCCCAAGAGGGCATAGGCGACCGGGCGCAGCGCCTGCTTCATGCTCGCTCCTCATGGGAGACGCGAGCCAGCAGGGCGATGATCGCCATGTTGGAGAGCAACGATGACCCCCCGTATGAGGCGAAGGGGAGGGTGATGCCGGTGAGGGGCAGCAGGCGGATCACTCCCCCGACGATCAAGATCGTCTGCACCGCCAGCGTGATGGTCAAGCCGGCGGCGAGCAGGGCCCGGAAGCTATCGGCGGCGCGCAGTGCAATACCGAAACCGATGGCGACCACCAGGCAGTAGGCGGCCAGCATCGCCAGACCCGTTGCCAGCCCCATCTCCTCGACAACGGCCACGAAGATGTAGTCGGTCGCCGCAGCCGGAATCAGGTAGGGGAGGCCCTGGCCGAGGCCGGATCCCAGTACCCCCGAGTACGACAAGGCGAACAGGCCCTGCGCCACCTGATACCCGCTGCCGGCGAAGTCGGCGAAGGGATGGAGCCAAGAGGACACCCGCACGGCGACGTGGTCGAACGCCGCGGCCGATCCGAGGGCCCCGCCGACGGCGAGCAGACCTCCGGCGACGAGGTATGTCGGTCGGGCGGTGGCGACGAACAGCATCAGTATGAAGACCATGAAGAGCATCAGCGATGCACCCAGGTCACGCTGGTAGACGAGGACCAGAAGAGACACGCCGAAGGCGATGAGGACCGGCAGCAGCTGCCGCGGCTCGGGCATACGCAGCGGCCCGAGCGAACGGGGCATGGCGGCCAGGCCGCGCCAGTTGTCCGCCAGGTACGAGGCGAGGAACACGACGAGCAGCAACTTGGCTCCCTCTCCGGGTTGGAACGAGAGCGATCGCTCCCCGAGATGAAGCCGAACCCACAGGCGGGAGCCGCTGACGGTCGCTCCGCCGAGTGGCCATCCCGAAGGCGCCAGGGGGAGCAGCAGCAGGCCGATGGCACCGGCGAGGAACAGGTAGCGGAACCGTCGCAGCACCTCGAGACCGCGGTGGCGCAGCACCCAGAGCACTGCCATCGCGATGGTCGCGCCGAGGATCAGCCACCATCGCTGCAGGCGGCCGAGGTCGGGGTCTATCCGAAACACCTCGATCGAACCCACCGCGGTGATGAGGGCGACCGGACCGAGCAGGAGCCGCGTCGCCGACGGCGCCCACCAACGGACGGCGACGAGGACTCCGGTGAATGCGGCGAGGTGAGTGATGAATGCGGCGAGGGCGTCGATCGTGATCGCCCCTGTGGTGGCGTGGGAGACGATGGCGACGCCGGCGCCGGCGATCGTCGCGGCGATCGTGATGAGAATCGCTTCGGCGCGCCCGGTCACACCAGATCCACGACGACCACCGAGACGTTGTCGGCTCCACCGGCGGCATTGGCCGCGTCGACGAGTCTGCCTGCGGTGATCGCCGGGGCCTCCCCCGCTTGGAGGATCAGCGCCAGCGAAGGGTCGTCCACCATGTTGGTCAGGCCGTCGGAGCACAGCATGATCCGGTCCCCGACCGCGACGTCGATGACGGTCGTGTCGATGTCGACCGACCCCTCGAGTCCGACCGCCCGGGTGACGACGCTGCGATACGGGTGTACCTCGGCTTCTTCGGGTGTCATCCGACCGGCCGCCATCATCTCGGCGACGTAAGAGTGGTCTTCGGTGATACGGGTCAAGCCTCCGTCGCGAAGCAGGTAGGCGCGGCTGTCACCTACGTGGGCGAACTCGGCTGTTCCCGCGGGGTCGAGCAGAAGCAACGTCAGTGTCGTCCCCATTCCGGTGAGTCGGGGGCGTCGCGAAGCAGCATCCAGCACGGCGAGGTTGGCGGCCTGCACCCGCATCAGAGGACTCCCTCCTACTGCCGCCGCGGTGTCGATGGCGGTGCGGCTGGCGATCTCGCCCCCGGCGTGCCCACCCATGCCGTCGGCGATGGCGACCACGATGGGCTCGGCCGTTTCACCGGAGCCTGGAGACGGCCACACCGAGTCCTCGTTCTGGTCCCTGACCCGGCCGAGGTCGGTGGCGGTGGCCCATGAGATCTTCATCGGGCCTCCATGATGGTCCCGCCGATCCGCACCGTGTCGCCCGCTTCGAGAGGGGTTCGTTGCTCGATGCGCTCGCCGTTGACCAGCGTTCCGTTGGTCGAGCCGAGGTCGTCCACGAAGAGCATCCCGGCGACGTTCTCGAATCGAGCGTGGCGCTCCGAGGCGAACCCGTCCTCGAGGGCCACATCGGCGGCCTCGCCCCGGCCGACAACGATGCTACGCCGGACCTCGATCGTGCGCCCGGCGAGGGGCTCAGGAGAGATGATCGCCAGCTTCGGGAGGGCTACGCCGGCCGGTCGACCGACCTTGGCCGGAACTGTCGCCGCGCAGACCTGGGCTCGCACCGCGCGCGCCACAAACCATAGGAAGAGATAGATCACCACGATCAAGCCGACCGTGAGCAGGTTGATCAGCATCGTCGCCATCACGTCTCCGCGATCCGGAACGTGAACTCGGTTTCTCCAAATGCGACTCGATCGCCCTCGACCAGGGTGGCGGCACCGGTAGTGCGCTCGCCGTTGACGTAGGTTCCGTTCGATGAGCCGATGTCGGCGATCCACATCGACCCCGCTTCCTGCCAGACTACGGCGTGTTGCCGGGAGACGTCCTCGGCAGGGATGTGGACGTCGCAAACTCCCGATCGACCGATGACCGACCGGTTGACGCGGATGTCCGTAGCGGTTCCTTCGGTGAGCGATTCGAATCGTGCCCAGGAAGGCCGGGTCGCCGGGGAGACCGCTGCGGTGATCTGGACGTCCGAGGCGCGATCGCCGGGCACGAAGGCCACCTCGACCTGGGCCGGCCCCTCCAGGCGCCAGCCGCGGTCAAAGGCGGCGTCTTCCACATAGCGGGCCAGCTCGCGGCACACCTCGGTGAGGATCGGGGCCTCTTCGGGTTCACCGCCGAGGACGACACGAAAGGCATTGGGCGCTCCCGGACCACCGGGAGTGTCGAAGAGAGCGAGGTCCGCTTCTCGCACCAGGCGGGAGCCGAGCTCGATCGGGTGGACGCGACCGCGAAAGAGGCGCGCCGCCAGACCGTCGACGAGCCGCTCGAGGCGCCGTTCCAGGCCGCGTGCCAATCCCATCGCGGCCAGGGTACCGGGGCCCTGAGTGGGGGAAATGCCTCGTGGTACGATGCTCGCCCTTCGGGGGCGAGTGGCGGAATTGGTAGACGCGCAGGATTCAGGTTCCTGTGGGGTAACACCTGTGGGGGTTCGAGTCCCCCCTCGCCCACGGCGGCAGCGGTCTGTGCGCCTCTCGCGCCAAGCCGCCTCGCTGCTGCACGTTGACGACCCGACTCACCGGCGCACCCCAGTCAGCCCCCAACGTGAGTTACACGTTCACACTCATCGAGCCATGGTGGGAGATCGTCGTCCGCGCGGTGGTCGTCTCTAGCTCGTCCTGCTCATCGGTCCATTCGCGCCAAGCACCGAATCCGAACACGTCTCGAACCGTAGGTCGAAGTTGCCTACCGGCAACGAAGCGGCAACCGGCGTCGTGTTCTCGGCGAAGACCTTCCTCTTCCGGTGGTGTGCGATACTCGGGCGCCAACCCCTCGGTGGAGAGCCGATCGCTCGCATATGGCCTATTCCCCGTCCCTGAACCCGACAGCTCGCCGTCGCCGTCGCCGGCGCAACCTCATCGCGTTCTCGATCATCGCGGTGGTGGTGGGCGTCGCGTATGGAGTGACCCAGGCCGCGGGAAATCGAGAGCTGACGCGGTCTTATCTCGACGCGGCGTTTCACGTCGCCTCCGGTGACGCCGATGCCGCCGGGCTGTTCGTGAACATGGTGGTGAACCTCGAGGACTACAGCCGGGCCGCTCTGCTGGCCAACCTCACCGACCTGGAGGCCACCACCGACGAGATGGCATCCGCTCTCGACCCGGCCGAGCCCCCCGCCGAACTCCTCAAGGCCCATCAGTTCCTGCAGATTGCCGCGTCGTCGTGGCGCAGCGGGATGAGCGCCGCCGCCACCGGCCTGACCGCGTTGTCGTCGAATCCGCTCGATGAGGATGCCGCTGCTTCGCTGACCCGAGGCCTGGTCGACTTGCGGGTTGGCGATCGGGCCTACGCCGGGTTCCTGTCCGAGATCGCCGATGTCGATACCACCATGCTCGGCGGCGAGTTTCCCGGCATCTCGTTCGTCCCCGCCGCCAGCGCCGACTTCTTCGATGCCCGGGAGTTGGCGCGGAGGATGTTCATCGCGCCGGGGATCACTCCAGTCGACGACATCGCGGTGGCCGACATCAACCTGGAGCCGGGTCCGGTGGGAGAGCGCGATGGACTTCCGGTGGTCCCGGTCAGTGCCGACCAGTCGGTGACGGCCACCGTCTCCAATCGCGGCAACCTCGGTGTCACGGGTATCACCGTGGGCCTGCGACTGCTCTCCAACACCGGGGACCTGTACGAGGCGTCCCAGGACATCGCCGGCCTCGAAGGTGGCGCCAAGACCTCGATCACGTTTGACGCCCTCCCGGTCACCCCGGGAAGCATCTATGAGGTGACGGTATCGGTGCCGGGCGGCGACGATGATCCCGACAACGACTCGATAGCTTTCCGCTTTATCGTCAACCCGGACACGTGATGAACGAAATCGCAGTCGGTGCCGCCGGCCTTGCGCTGATCCTGGGCGGCGCCGGACTGGCGGTGGCGCTTTCGAACCGCAGACGGATGTCGGTGATCCCCCGGGACGGAAACCTCATCGAGACCCTGCGCCGCCTCGACGAGGATCTCGCCAACGTGGAAACCGCGGTCGCTCGTCTCCAGCCGGTGGTCAAATCGCTGGGTGAGCGGATGCCGGGAGCCCTTCGCTACGCCTCCGTGGTCACTTTCGATGCCAACGAGGATCGCACCGGCCATCTATCCCGATCGATCGCTCTGCTCAACGAGCGGCGCGATGGCCTGGTGATAACGCTGCTCCACGGACCCCGCCAGACGCTGTTCTTCACGAAGATGATCACCGACGGGACCGGGGTCGAGCCGCTGTCGCCGGAGGAGCAAGCGGCGGTCGATCGAGCGCTGGGGCGGTGAAGATCCGGCCTGAGGCCGGAGCGGCAATGAGCGAAGAGCGATGAGCAGGATCACCCTGGGACCTCGCGTTGGTCATCACCTGTGGGCACCAAGGGTGGTTCGCCCATAGCTCATCGCGGCCGACCGCAGCGAGGCCTATCGCGCCACTGGAGGGGAGCGATCCGTCGTGTCTCGTACACTGTCGGCCCATGATCGATGTCGCGCTTCTTCGCTCCGATCCCGGCGGGCTGGCGGAGTCGTTTCGGCGACGTGGACTGACGGTCGATGTCGATGCGCTGGTGCTTCTCGATGAGGAGCGGCGCCGGGCGCGGGCGGCAGCGGAGGACCTCCGGGCATCGCAGAATCGCGCCGGCAAGGAGATCGCCCGGCTCTCGGGCGACGAGAAGGTGGCGGCGATCGCGGCGATGGCGGAGCTGGCCGAGCAGTACAGGACGGCGCTGGCGGATGCGGATGCTCTCGATTTCCGCTTCGAATCACAGTGGATGCCGCTCCCCAATCCCCCCCACTCCTCGGTTCCGGTCGGGCACGGTGAACAAGACAACGTCGAGATTCGCCGCTGGGGCGAGTTGCCCTCGTTCGGCTTCGATCCCGCCGACCACATCGACATCGGCGAACGGCTGGGGATCATCGACATGGAGCGAGCGGCCAAGGTCTCCGGCTCGCGCTTCGCCTACCTGAAAGGGCAGGCGGTGTTCCTCGAGTTCGCCCTGGTGCAGTGGGCCCTGGGCCGGCTGGCCGCCGAAGGGTTCACCCCGGTGGTGCCTCCGGTCCTGGTGCGCGATCCGGCCCTGTTCGGCACGGGGTTCTTTCCCGGGGCGCGGGAGCAGGTCTACGCGGTGGGAGTAAGCGACGGTGAGGGAAACGTCACCTCCGACGACATGTACCTGGTGGGTACCGCCGAGGTGCCACTGGCGGCGATGCTCGCCGACGAGATCCTTCCGATCGCCGACCTCCCGATGCGTTTCGCGGGATTCTCGACGTGCTTCCGCCGGGAGGCCGGCACCTATGGCAAGGACACCCGGGGGATCTTCCGGGTGCACCAGTTCGACAAGGTCGAGATGTTCGCGTTCGTCGACCCGGAGCGATCCTGGGAAGAGCACGAGTACCTGGTGTCCGTGGAGGAGTCGTTGGTGCAGGCGCTCGGCATCCCGTATCGGGTGGTCGACGTGTGTACCGGTGATCTCGGCGACTCCGCGGCCAAGAAGTACGACATCGAAGGGTGGTTCCCGGGCCAGGGGGCGTACCGAGAGATCACGTCGTGCTCCAACACGACCGACTACCAGGCTCGTCGGCTGCGGATTCGGTGTCGCGGCGACGGAGGGACTTCCATCGCCCACACGTTGAACGGCACGGCGGTGGCAGTGGGTCGGACCCTGATCGCCATTCTGGAGAACAACCAGCAGTCCGACGGCTCGGTGATCGTTCCCGAGGTGCTCCAGACCACCATGGGTCGCGATCGCCTCACGCCGTGACCAACCGGGTCGTCTTTTCCCGGATCGCCCGGCGCTACGACCGGCTCAACCGGATTCTCTCAATGGGCCGGGACGGCGACTGGCGTCGCAGTGCCATCGCCCACCTTCCGCCCGGCAGGACGCTCGACCTGGGAGCCGGGACCGGTGCCGCCAATCCAGATTTCGGTGATCGCCAGATCGTGTCGCTCGACCCGGCCGTGGAGATGCTGGCGCTGAACCCGAACCCGCGGCGCGTGGTCGGTGGGGGTGAGTTCCTGCCCTTCGTCGATGGCTCTTTCGACGGCGTGTTCTCCGCCTACGTGTTCCGCAACCTCGATTCGATTCCGGTGACGCTCTCCGAGATCGCCCGGGTCCTCAGACCGGGGGGGATCGCTGCGATCGTCGACCTCGGCCGGCCCGAGGCGCGATGGCAGCGGGCCCTGCACAGGGCGGGTACCGCAGTGGTGCTTCCGCTCGCCGGGGCCACCGTCGGCGCGGTCGGGGAGTACTGGTACCTGCACCGCAGCCTGGACAGCCTCCCCCAACCCCAGCGGCTGTACGCCCTTGGTCCCCTACGCCTGGAGAGACTGTGGCGAATGGGGCCCCTCGGGTTCGTCTACGGGGTGGTGTTGCGCAAGGCGTCCGACTGAGCGGCCTGCTCGCTCCGCATGACTCGAACCCGGTTGGGCGCCGTAGACTCGGCACTGATCGTGCTAGGCGGGGCGCTAGGGGTGCCCTGAACCCGAAATCCTCTTGATGCGGGGCTGAGTCCCCCGCCCGAGGATTCGCATGGTCGGGTCGAGCGCCGGACACGTGGTGTTGAAGGCCGGGTCCCACGCGGCGGGGAATCGTGAATCGGGTCAGGTCCGGAAGGAAGCAGCCCTTAGCGAGGCACCCGGGTGCCGTGGGGTCGCCTGGCTGGAGCCGTCGATCCGGAACGCGCCGGTTGTGCGGGTTCGAGGGCGGGGAGCACGATCAAGACGGCTGGCGGCTGCCGGCTTCCGGCTTCCCGCTTCCGGCTTCCGGCTTCCCGCTTCCCGTCAGGAGTTCGTCATCGGCTAAAGCGCGCGCACGGGCAGGCGCCGATCTCCGCAAGAGGTCGGTCGAGGCTTTGCGGGTGCGGGTAGCGGGAAGCGGGAAGCGGGCAGCGGGTGGCGGCGCCAGCCTTCAGCCTGGCGCTTGCGGAGGGAGAGGGATTTGAACCCCTCGCCCCCGCTGGCGGTGTCCCCTGCGGTGGGGCCGTTCCGGTGCTCCTGGGAGGGTGCGAGGTGGCAGGCACGCAACCCGAACCGAGACGTGATTCGA
>Ga0154791_132_pt3 | contig 29140 bp, 23 predicted proteins | sample Rifle2008BG16ft_FD_105799 | JGI IMG/M metagenome (GOLD analysis project Ga0154791, IMG submission 105799) | Actinobacteria bacterium RBG_16_68_21
CGTCGCCCGTCGCCAGCCAAGACAGCCTCGAGAGGCCAGAGAGCGGCGGCGCTGCCGGGAGACGGGAGACGACTCCGTGGGTCGGGTGGGGGTCGAACCCACAACCTTCGGGTTAAAAGCCCGCTGCTCTGCCGGTTGAGCTACCGACCCGGTACGCGAAGGTAGCGCCGGTGGGGCGTTTCATCATCTCCGGCGGGCTCAACCCGCCTTCGGATGTCCGCTCACCCGGCGCACCCACGGCCGGTAGAGGAGCCGCCACTTGGCGACGTAGGCCAGGTAGTGGGGGCTGGCGTACATCCGGAAGCGAGTCATCCCGGCATTGGCACCCTTGAAGTCGGCGACGTCGTCGCTCAGTCCCGGTCCGTATTCGGCAACCTGTTTGGGGTACACCTCGGTGGTGAAGTGCTCCCATACGTCGAGGTCGTGGCGGTTGACCGCGGCGATCATCTCCACGGCGTTCGGATCGGCGAGGAGCCGCTTCTTGATGTCGTCGCTCGGGGCCACCCACTTGGAGGCGTAGTGGATGTCGGGCAGACCCACGGCGCGCTGCATCATGACCAAAGACTCGTCGAATCGATCGGCCCGCCCCACGAACGAAAACCGCGGCATGAGGGCGATCGCATGATCGGCGGTGCCGGTGGGCCCGGCGATGATCCGCGTCTGGCGGTCCCGCACCGCATCGTGGGTGATCCACTCCTCGAAGGGGAGGTCGATGCCGCCGCGCTGCACGTCGTACTGGTAGTGGGAGGCGGTCCGAACGATCGGTTCGCGCAGGAAGGTCACGTAGTGGAGGTCCGGTTCCTCCTGCTCGAGACCGGAGTACGCCCGGACGGCATGGCCGAGGATGCTGCGAAGCCGCGGGTACCAGCGCCGCAACTCCCGGAGACCTTCGGGAGTGAGGACCTCGACACCGGGCTCGGTGGGAATCACGTCACAGTGCCGGCCGCCGAAAGACCGTTTGAAGACCCCGGCGAGAGTCGTGCCTGCGGTCTTGTGGATGTGGACGACGCCGATCACCGATTAGCCATCGGCCGGTTCCCTACGGACGTTGAGGACCATCGAGTCGATAGCCCGCCCCCGCCGGTACCCTCGTCGGAACCGTGCGGCACATCAAGAGTTCGATCATCCTCGCCCTGGTCTTCTCCGTCGTGGTCCCCCTGGGGCAGGCCATGGCGGCGACTCCCACCTGCCGGGGAATGGCCGCCACCATGGTCGGCACCGACGGCAACGACCGACTCACGGGTACCTCCAGGGACGACGTCATCGTCGCCAAGGGAGGCAACGACGTCGTCGACGGCGCCGGCGGTGACGACACCATCTGCGGTGGCGCCGGCGATGACGTGATCAGCGGAGGAAACGGCTCCGATTGGTTGAGCGGTGGTGACGGCGACGACGACCTCGACGGCGGTCCGCAGCACGACACGCTGAAGGGCGATGCCGGATTGGACCGGTTGCGGGGGGGAACCGGAGGCGATTTGATCCGGGGCGGCGATGGTCCCGACGACATCGTCGAGAGCAACCGCAGCGACCGCCTTCCCGAAGCCGATCCGGAGGATCGCTTCGTCTACCAGCGCCTCACCCTCGAGCCGAAGTCGGGCCGCATCGGTTTCGATCTGTACGAGTACTCCGGACCGATCGAGGTTCGCTCCGCATCCGATGGCCTGATCGTCGTCGAGCACGTCGCCCCCGAGACCTACCTGCTCGGCATCGACGAGATGCCGTTCTCCTGGGACGCCGCGGCCCTCCAGGCGCAGGCGATCGCGGCGCGTACCTACCTGGCCAACCTGGTCGCCTTCCCCCGCTGGGGTCTGATGGCCACCTACGGCTTCGACATCTGCGACACCACCTCGTGTCAGGTGTATGAGGGGGCCGGAGTGATCGACCGCACCGCCGGTGACGCCTGGAGATCGGCCGTCAGGGCGACCGCCGGCCAGATCCTGCTCTTCGAGGGAAGGCCGGCGGCGGCCCTCTATCACGCGGCTGCGGGTTCCGCGACCCGCAGCATCCAGGATGTGTGGCCGGGCTCGTCGGCGGTGCCGTATCTGCAGGCGGTGCCCATCGACAACGAGGGCTCGGTGTACTCCCACTGGAGGTATGTCATTCCACGCGACGCATTCCTCGACATCCTCGCCGCCTCGGGCATCACATTCGAGGGCGCGGTATCCAGGGTCCGCACCGAGGTGACGCCTACCGGGGGCGGCCCCTACAGGATCAAGGTGACCACCGATGCGGGCGTCACGGCGCTCGACATCGAGGAGGTGAGGGCTGCCCTCAACGAACAGGGTCCCTTGCTGTACCCGGCCTTGTTTCCCGCCGAGTACGCCCCCGGTAAGCGCTACCCGGCGGTCGCCATGTCTCCCACGTTCACGGTGCGCACCCGGTCGTCCGGCAGGGTGGTGATCGAGGGTGAGGGATACGGTCACCAGCTGGGCATGAGCCAGTACGGCGCATGGTCCATGGCCAAAGCCGGGTCGAGCACCGCCGAGATCCTCTCCCACTTCTACCGCGGCCTCACCTCTACCGCCGATCCCGGGTTCCTCCCCGACGAGTTGGAGGTGGGGATCGGGTGGCAGTGGCGCAGCGTCACGCTGGTGCCCGACGGCCGGTACAAGCTGCGCGGCGCCGACGGCCTGGCCGCCAAGGGCAGCGGAGGCTCCTTCTACATGCTCCCCGGTGGGTCCGAGGTGATCCTGGTCCCGTGAAGGGGTGGCGGTACCCTCGCACTCGCCACCGACCGGGACACGGTCATGAACCGCATCGTTGCCGTCAACCGCTCCCTCCTAGCCGCCCCCGGCGCCTGCCGATGAGCCCGCGGGCGATCGCCGTCGGGGAAGCACTGATCGACGAGTTTCCCGATCGCCGCGTCGTCGCGGGCGCACCGCTGCATGTGCTCGCCCATCTCGCCGCCCTCGGTTGGGAGACCGCGATGATCACCCGGCTCGGCCGCGATGCCGACGCCGACTCGATCGTCGACGCCATGGCAGCGGCGGGAGTACCCACCGCACTGGTCGAGACCGACGAGACGCTCCCCACCGGTACGACGACGATCACTCTGCTACCCGAAGGAGGTCACACCTTCGCGGTGAACGCCCCGGCTGCGTGGGACGCCATCGTCGGTCCCGATCCGGTCCCGGACCATGAGGTCGTGGTATTCGGCACGCTGGCGTTGCGCGATCCGCGCACCCGTCACGCCGTCGACCGGATCGCCGCCGCTCCCGGATTCGTCGTGGTGGATCTCAACCTGCGGCCACCCCATTACGACGCCACCACGGTGGCCGCGGCACTCGACAGGGCCGACCTCGTCAAGGCGACCGCCGAGGAGGAGCACGAAGTGACATCTCTGCTCGGCGTTCCCTCCCTCTTCACGTCCGCGGCCACCTGGGTGTGCATCACCCGTGGAGCGGATGGCGCTTCGCTCCACCACCGCAGCGGGGAAAAATGGGATGTTCCTGCGAAGCCCACCAGCGTTGTTGACGCCGTGGGAGCCGGCGACGCCTTCCTCGCCGGGCTGATCGACGGCTTGGTGGTGCACCGTGATCCGCTGGGGGCTCTGCGCGGCGCCTCACACCTGGCCGCCGATACCCTGAGCCGTCGCGGCGGGATGCCCGCCCCGAGGAAGCGAACATGAAGGGAGGACGATGATCCGACGGATTGCAGTCGCCATCACTCTCGTGGGAGTGGTCATCGCCTCTTGCGGGAACGACGCCCCGGTGGTGACCACTCTGCCGGAAGGGGCCGAGCCGGTCATGCTCGACCTGGTGCAGTTGGCCCAATTCGGAGCGAACCCGCCGGCGATCCAGATCACGATCCAGGGAACCCAGCCTTCGCCGTGTCACACGGTCGAGTCGCAGATCGCCAGGTCGGGTCACACGATCACGGTGCAGCTCTGGGCGGAGCACGCCGCCGGGGTGACCTGCGATCTGGCTCCCACAGGATTCCAGGCGACCGTCGATCTGGGAACGGTCGATTCGGGGCATTGGAACGTCGACCTCAACGGCCGGCGCTACGAACTCGACGTCTGATCAACCCGACACCGAGGCGACCGACCCGATAGTGTGTCGCCCCACTACTCCGGGAAGGGGAGACAATGGATTCCAAGCAGGCCTCGGGTCTGACGATGCTCGGCGGCCTTCTGCTCGTCGTAGGTTCGTTCCTAAGTTGGGCGACGGTGTCGGGAAGCATCGGGTCGGCGCTGGAAGAGGCCGGCGAGAAGGCGAGCCAGACGGGCACCGGCGGCGGTGACGGATGGATCACGCTCGTGATCGGCCTGGTGCTTCTGGTCGTCGGCTATCTGGCGTTCAGCGGCAAGGGCGGTGTGCCCACCTGGCTCGGCTGGACGGCAGCCGTGCTCGGCCTGGCAATGGCCGTGTTCGAGTACTTCAGCCTGAGCAGCGACGCCAGCGACATCAACGACCTGATCGCCCAGACGGGTCTCGACGGGAAGGCGAGCATCGGTATCGGATTCTGGCTGGTGGCCCTCGGCGCCGTCGTGGCAATCGTCGGGGTGGCGATGAGTCGGACCAAGAAGACCGCCTGACCGATCGTCCGTGTCGACTGGAGAGAGCGGCCCTCGACGGGGCCGCTCTCTCTGCGTGTCGGAGTCCCGGATCGGTGGGAAGGCCCCCGGTATATACTCGCGCCGCCTCCGAGGCGGGGACGCGGGGCACCGGGTGTAATGTCGCCCGGGCGCTGCCCTCATCGTCCAGCGGCCTAGGACGCCGGCCTTTCAAGCCGGTAACACGGGTTCGAATCCCGTTGGGGGCACGTTGGGGGTGTGGTGAAGCCTGGAGTTCACGCCGGCCTGTCAAGCCGGAGGTCGCGGGTTCAAATCCCGTCATCCCCGCCAAGCGGTTCGCGTCAGAGCCCTCGGTCAGGTAGCTCAGTCGGTAGAGCGCTGGTCTGAAAAACCAGAGGTCGCCAGTTCGATCCTGGCCCTGACCACCCATTTCCCCTTGACCCGCAAGGGATCCCGGCACCCACGAAAACCGGCTCCCGATTCGCCGCCAGCAGCCTCTCAGGGTTGCCACACGGAGGGGATCCGGCTGAGCATCTCGACCAGCATCGGCTCGTATTCGGCCAGTACTGACCATTCGGATGCGACCTCGACTGTCCGCCAGGAGGATGCCAGTCCCACGGAGTTGTTGCAGGTTGCGTCGGCCACCGCGGCGGCTCGGCTGACATCGACGGGCTCGCCGTGGGTCGCTCCCGAGTGGCCGGCCGCGGCCATGCAGTCCGACCATGCCGCCAGCACTGCCTCCACCCGGGGGTCATGTTCGGTGGGAAACCGGGCTTCCGCTTCCAGGCGCTGGAGCGCATCGATCGTGTCTATCCAGGCTCCGTAGTCGCCGACCACGATGTTGTGCCCCTCTTCGAGACAGCCACCCACCGTGACAGAACCCACCGAGGCGCCCTTCCACTCTCTCGTGAATCTCGGTACCGAACAGTGCATCCTCCCAGCCCCACTCCGCTGGGGGTAGTCGGCCTTCCCAGTCGGTCGGGTCGGGATCGGTGTCTCCGTGGGGAGGTCCGTCGTATCCGTACTGTGCCGCCTCGACTACGTCGGTGATCCCGTAACGGCCCCCCTCCCGGGAGAATGGTCCGAAATACGGCACCGGGTCGTAGGTGAACCCACCCCGGTGCATGCAAACCGCGATCGCCGCCTCGACCGCGGCATTCTCGGATTCATCGAGGTTCACCTGGTCGAGCAATGCCAGGATCGGCAGCGACCCCCCCGAGGTGATCGCCTCCACCTCGGCCAGGAAGCCCGATCCTGCCTCCGTCGTCGGTTCGCCATCCGGAGCACAGGCCGAGACAAGCAGCAGCGTCAGAGCGCCAATCCGAAGCGTCACAAGGAGGTTCCTCCGTGCGAATCGCCCAAAGCATGACATGTCGCTGCAAAAGGGCAAACAGAGGAGTGATGTGCGGAAGCGTCGACCAAGGCCAGGCCGGCTCGGCGGGCCGGCGCCGAGACCGCTCCGACCACACGACGCGTCGTGTTAGTACTCAAGTCAACAAGCGCGACCCGCGCTCTGGGGTAGGGGCCGGACGTATGCTCTCGTTGTGCGCCGTCTGGCCTTGGTTGTCGCCGTTGCGGTAGTTGCCGCCTGCTCCGGCGGAATCACCGGCCCGACGAGTACGTCCACGACGTCGTCCACGACCACGGGCGTTTCCTCGCCCTCAACGGCCGGGTCGGTACCGAGCACCACGCTCCCGACCCCCAACGAGGTTGTGGTCGGGTTCGATCAAGAGCCCACGACGCTCAACCCATACGCTCCAGGGGGTCGCGACTTCATCGTCACCGAAATCGGTCGGGCGCTCAATAGCGGACTGACCGAGATCGACGGTGCCACGCTCGAGACCGTGCCCGACCTCGCCGCCGAAGTGCCTTCAGTCGCCAACGGTGGAGTAAGCGTCGCCGACGACGGCACCACGACCGTCACCTTCCGGATCAGGGACGAGGCGGTCTGGGAGGACGGGGCTCCGGTCACCGGCGACGACGTCGTGTTCACCTACGAGACCATCATCGCTATCGCCGACCAGCCTTACCTCACCGACCCCTACCAGAAGATCGCCGCCATCGAGGCCGACGGCAAGACGGTGACGCTCACATTCGATGAGCCCACCCTGTCATTCGAGACCATGTTCCCCACGGTGATCCCTGCACACCAGGTTCGCGGCACAGACCCGGTCGCCGGCTGGAACGATCCGCCCTGGCTTGCCTCCGGTCCCTTCAGGTTCGAGTCGTGGACATCACACGACGCCATCACCCTGGTGCGTAACGACGCCTACTGGAAGACCGGACCTCAAGGACAGCAACTCCCCTACCTCGACCGCGTCGTGATCCGCTTCATCCCCGAGACCGAGGCTCTGATCCGAGCGTTCGTCGATCGAGACATCGACATCTTCCAGCCTCCCCCCGACCACGCCACCGTCACGCGCCTCCGTTCGCTCGAAGGCGCCGAGGTGACGGTATTGGCGGGGCCGATCTGGGAGCACTTGACGTTCCAGTTCGGAGAGAACAACCGGAACTCCGACTCGCTCAACCAGTACCTTGAGTTCCGGAGGGCCGTCGCCCTCGCCATCGACCGCCAGGCGCTACTCGATCTCGGTATTTGGGAGGCCACCAGACCGCTCGACGCCCTGCTCGACCTCTACGGCCTCCCCACCGACCGGCCGTGGTCGCAATACGCACACGACCCCCAACGCGCCGCGGACCTGATCGCCGGGCTGTGCGGCGACCTGGGCCGCGACTGCGAAGCGGACCCACCCGTTGTGGTGTTCTCGACGACCAGCAACGCCGACGAGCGGCCCCGGATCGCCGCCCTCCTCGTCGACCTGCTCGGCGAAGCCGGCATCGAGGTCCGACTGGAGTTGGAGGATTCGTCGATCTTCTTCGGACCGACACTCACCAACGGCACCTGGGATCTCGGCGAATGGGCCTGGGTCGCCACCCCGGGACCTTCGGGTGTCCTCGCCTCCCTCTCGGTCTACGACCCCGACAGCCCGCTGACTGGGGACCCGAACCTCGGATGGCAGGGCTTGTCGGGAACCAACGACGCCCGATGGGGCACCCCGGCGGTCTCCGGCTGGCCGACCGCCGAGTCGCCCTACGCCATCGACCTCAACCAGGGGCCATCGAGAGTCCGCGACGATCACACAGCCCGCTACGCCGAAGTCCTCGACGAGATGGCAGCCACCGCCGATCATGCCCGGTTCGCCACCCTGGCCCGGGAGGCCGAGCACATCCTCGCCGACCAGGTGGTGATCATCCCGCTGATCGCCCGCAACGACGTCGGAGCCGTCTGGGCCGACGAGATCGGCGGCTACGCCCACACCCCTCGTTACGACACGTGGAACATCGAGACCTGGCATCGACTCGACGGATAGGCAAGAGTCACCGCACCTCTTCCAACCACTGCAGACCCGGCGCCCCTCAGGTGTCAGTAGCACACACTTGGGGGGTTGACTCCAGAGTTGATCCCATTTCAGGATCGAGACCGGCAGGTGACCATCGGCCGCCACCAGACGAGACGCCAACTGCCCGAGAATCTTGCGAGATGACACCCTTCGGTACTTGCCGACACGGCCAGACATGGCTTGCGCGATGCTGAAGAACCAGAGGTCGCCAGTTCGATCCTGGCCCTGACCACTCGCTAGCACCTCACAGCGGGCGGAGCCGGAGCTTCGCCTGAGGGTGCACCCAGTCGGTCATCGGTTCGGCGCTGAAACCGTGCCGGGCTGCCAGATCGAGAAGCATCGGTTTCGGGTAGAAGTAGTCCTCCCGAATCACGCCGAAGTAGGACCCGTCGCCGCTCTCGTTGTATGTGAGGTCGAAGAATCCGTCCGCCTTGACCACCCGGCGCACTCCGGCCAAAGCGGCTTCGACCACCTCGACCGGTGAGTGCGAAAAGACGCTGTGGGCGTGCACCACGTCGAAGTGCGCGTCTGGCAGCGCCGCGAACGACATGTCGTCGACGAGCAGAAGGTAGGGCCGCTTGGCTTGCACCCCGCGCTCGGCGAGAGTCTCCTGCGCGGCAATAAGGATCTCTGGGGAGATGTCGACGCCCGTGTACGCCGCCACCCCGAGGTACTCGATGAATCGCCAGCCCGCCCTCAGGTTGCCACACCCGATCTCGAGCATGCGGTGATCGGGCTCGAGTCCGTGCTCCACAAGGTACCGGAACTGACGCTCGCCCAACTCCAGCCACGCCTCAGGATCCGGGGTGCCGACCGCACCCCGAGCGGTCTTGTGGGCAACGTCATCTGCCATGACCCGTCGGTAGAAGGCGATGTGGTCGGTGCGAGCCGCGTTCGTCCCGAGACGTCGATTGCGCAGGGTGCGGCGCAGGTAGCCCCAGCCCAACGACGGATGGCGGATCGCCTTGGCGAGGCGTCGCAAGAAGGGGGCTCGCTGCTTGTGCGGCATCGCATGAGCGTACGCCTCCTCCCGGGAACCGAAGCGCTCGCGTGAACATCCGATTGATACGACCCAATGGAAGGACCCCCGATGAGAATCCGGATCCGCCTACTCGCCCTCGTGGCCGTGCTCGCAACCGCCGGCTCAGCATGCTCAAGGGCGGACAATGCCGACTCGCCCTATCTGGGTGCCTTCGACCAATCCGAGGAAGCCATCTCCACGACCGCAGCACCGGCAACGACGATTCCCGTCAGTGCGACGGAGGACCGTGACCGCGCCGGGAGTTCGATTGACGCCCCGACGGCCCCACCGATCCCCTCCGACCTGGGGCGGTCGATCATCTACACGGCGACGATCGAGGTCGAGGTCGACGACGTGATCGCCGCCGGCACCGCCGCCCAGCAGGCCATAGCACCCCTCGGCGGCCTGCTGTTCGGACAGGAGACCTCCACAGGGCCCGATTCCCGCTCGGTGCTCACCATCAAGGTCCGCCCCGAGGATTTCCAGGAGGCTCTGGACCGCCTGTCCGGAATCGGCACCCTGGTGAGTCAGACCATCAGCGCCGACGATGTCACCGAACGAGTCGTCGACCTGCAGAGCCGGATCACCACCGCCGAGGCGAGCGTCGAACGGCTGCGCACGTTCCTATCGCAGGCGACCGATCTGCGCGACGTGGCCTCCCTCGAGGAGGAGCTGCTCCGCCGGGAGACCGACCTGGAGCTGCTCCGCGGTCAGCTGCGCACCGTCGAGACCCAGGTGGATCTGGCCACGATCACCCTGATCCTCACCGAGCCGACGCCGGAACCGGCGCTGGAATTGATCCAGACCGCCTACCTGGGCCACGACGGTGGCCAGGGTTGCCCGGGCGGCCGCGACCTGACACTCGACGAGGGTGATGCAGTGACCTTCTGCTACCAGATCACCAATGTCGGTGACACCGACCTGGCCGACGTCGCCGTGCGCGACGCCGGGGTCGATGCCCGTTTCGAGGACATGATCCTCATCTATGGCGATCCGGCGGCGACTCTCGCCCCTGGCGAGCGGCTCCTGTTCGCATTCGAGACCACCGCCGACCCCAGGGTCTTCTCGAATCCGGCAGCAACCGCCACCGCCATCGACCGCGACGAGAGCCCGCTGCGGGAATCCGTCACGACCTCGACCGAGACCGCATCGGTCAGCGTTGCCGAAGACACCTCGCTGCCCGGATTCTCCGATGCCCTGCGGTCGTCATGGCATGGTGTGCAGCGGGTGGTCGGCGTGGTCGTGGTGACCGCCGGGGCGATCGTGCCCTTCCTGTGGCTGCCGGTGCTGGCACTGGCGGTGTTGTGGGTGGTCCGTCGTAAGGGCCGGTCGAGGGGGATCACTGCCTCCGATGAGCAGTAGGCCGAATCGCAACGGGTAACGGCTCGACCACGGCACTCGCTCCTCGAGCAGAAGGCTTCGAATCGTCGCCGACACTCGGGGTCAAAGCTCGATCGGGACGATCCGCTCCGTCTCCGGAAGCCGTTCGTTCGCCGCGGCAATCATGCCGTTGATCTCCGCCGCGCGTCGCTCGGCCATGTCGTGGTCACGCTCGATCTTGAGAAGTGGAAGTTCGCGATGAATGGTTCGACGCACCTCGAGTACCGCATCGTCGAGCCGGGACCGATCCATCCACTGCTTCGACCACCACGCCGGGTCATATACGGCATCGAGGTTCTCGATGGGGCGGCCGTATCCCGGAAGCTGATCGAACTCCCCACGCGACATCGCCTCGCGAATCTGGCGCTCGACGGGGTCGAAGGCGGCACGCTCGGCCGAGGGATCGCCCCGATCAGCTGGCATAGGTCAGTGACTGGGCATGGGCCCAGCGCGCCGCGGCGACGCCGTAGTGCTCGCCGGCCTCCTCGTAGTCGCCCTCCTCGAGGGCATCGAGGCTGGAGGCGATGTCGGCGGCGGACTCGTCGATGGCGAGTTCCGCCCGGGTGAAGAGCGCGGCGACGCCCCCGTAGTCGAGCTCCACGACAGCGTCGATCGGGAATGGCTCCAACCACTCCTGGAGATCGACCACCTGCTCGACGACGGATTCGTCGAATCCCGCTTCTTCGAGAACGCTCACCGAGCGGCGAACCCGGCGCAGTGCATCCCGCATCGGTGTCCGGTACCTGATCGTCAGGGACTCCTTCTCGTCCACCAGCATGCGCTCGCTCGGGTCGAACAACGAGAACCACCGGAGGGGAACGAAGAACGGCGAGGTGAGAATATGACTGCGCGCCCCGGGGAACCGATGCTGAATCCGGTCCAACTCCCGGGCGGCCCGATCGGCGGTCGCCTGCGGTATCAGCAGCGACGCGGTAGGACCCTGGTAGGCGTTGCGAAAAGCCATCAGTCCCTCCAGCATTCGCAACCGGGGAAATCTGGGGCACACATAGCGGCGCCCGGCGTGTTCGAGGACGAAAGCGTCGTCGCGCGGTGACTCGACGCTCAACCCGAACTCTCCCCGACGCATGATCCTCCCGTGGGTCGACTCGGCGTCGACCAAATGGACCAGCGTCTCGGGGATTCTCGACTCGGGCAGATACACCCGGAGATAGGCGACCCGTGCCATGGGCCGATAGTAACGAGCGGCGGGGACATCGTTCCCCGGACCCGCCAACGGTCCCGGGACTACAATTCGGTCAATCCTCGAAAGGAGCCTCTGTTGGGGGTATTCGACGCCCTTGGTGATCGCGGTCACGAAGAAGTCGTCTTCGGATCCGATCCCGTTTCGGGTCTCAAGTCGATCATCGCAATCCACTCCACGGCCCTCGGTCCCGCCCTCGGCGGGACTCGCTTTTTTCCGTACAGTTCTGAGGCAGAGGCACTCGACGATGTCCTCCGCCTGTCACAGACCATGTCCCTCAAAGCCGCTGCCGCCGGCCTCGATCTCGGCGGCGGCAAGGCCGTCATCATCGGCGACTCGCGCAAACTCAAGTCGGAGCGGTTGTGGCGCGCCTACGGCCGGGTCGTCGACTCGCTCCAGGGCCGCTACATCACCGCAGAGGACGTCGGCACCGACGCCAACGACATGGACATGATCCGGCGGGAGACCCGCTGGGTCGTGGGAGTGCCGGTGGAAGAGGGCGGCTCGGGCGACCCATCGCCGGCCACCGCCCGAGGGCTGATGGCGGCGACCCGCGCCGTCCTCAAGTTCCTCGACGGTTCCGAGGATGTCTCCGGCCGCAAGGTGGCCCTGCTCGGTGTCGGCAAGGTCGGCTCGGATCTGGTTCGCCGCTATATCGAGGCCGGTGCCAAGGTCACCGTCGCAGATGTCTATCCCCCGGCGATCGAGAAGATCACGAAGTCCTTTGCCGTCGACGTCGTGTCGCCCGAGGAGATCGTCGCGGTGGAGTGCGACATCTTTGCTCCATGCTCCATGGGTTCGGTGCTCGACCAGACGACGATCCCCCGTCTCCGGTGCAAGGCGATCGTGGGAGCAGCCAACAACCAGCTCGCCACCGCCGAGGACGCCGAGAGGATCGCCGATCGGGATATCCTCTACGGCCCCGACTTCGTGGTGAATGCCGGCGGGCTCATCAACGTGTCCGAAGAGGTGAAGGGCTACACCGTCGAGAAGGCAGCCGTCCACATCGACAGGATCTACGAGAACACCCTCCGGGTTCTCGAGGCGTCGCGCGAGCGGGGAGTGACCCCCAACGTGGCGGCCGTGGACCTCGCCGAGGAACGAATCACGGAGATCGGGAACCTCAGGCTGTTCCGTCGCAGCGGCGACGACAGGAACTGAGCCCACAGAACTGAGAGGGGAAGCTCCCGTGGCGATCGGTATCGACCCGATCCAGAATCATCTCGACCTCGGGATCAGTGACGACGTCCTGCTCGACATGTATCGCACGATGGTGCTGGCGCGCCGAGTGGACGACCGCATGTGGGCGCTGAACCGCCAGGGACGAGCTCCGTTCGTCGTGTCCTCATCGGGTCACGAGGCCAGCCAGGTGGGAACGGCCGCCGCCCTCGACAAGCGACACGATTGGGCCCTCCCCTACTACCGCGACGTCGGGGTAGCGCTCACTCTTGGCCTGACGCTGGAGGAGCTGTTCCTCGGGGTCTTCTCCAAGGAGGCGGATCCCAACAGCGGCGGCCGACAGATGCCCAACCACTGGTCACATCCCGGTCTTCGCATGTTCAGCCACTCCTCGCCGATCGGTACCCAGTTCCCTCACGCCGTCGGGATCGCCTACGAGCTGAGCCGACGCGGCGACCCGGGAGTCACCATGGTGTGGGGAGGCGAAGGCTCCACCTCCGAAGGCGACTTCCACGAGGCGCTGAATCTCGCCGGCACGCGCCGTCTCCCGGTGGTCTTCGTCATCGAGAACAACCAATACGCGATCTCGGTGCCGCTGGTCCACGAAGTCGCCGGCGATCTCACCGAGCGGGCCCGCGGCTACGGAATGCACTCGGAGGCGGTGGACGGCAACGATGTCCTCGAGGTGTATCGAGTGGCGTCTGAGGCGGTGTCTCGGGCGCGCGCCGGCGGAGGCCCGTCATTCATCGAGTGCAAGACCTATCGCCACTACGCCCACACCTCCGAGGACGACGACAAGTACCGCCCGGTCGAGGAGATCGAGCTGTGGCGCAAGCGCGATCCGATCGGAAACCTCCGCCAGTACCTCATCGAGAGCCGCCTGCTCGATCAGGATTCCGAGGTCGCCGTCGACACCGAAGCGGTCGAGACGGTGAGCGCCGCCGTCAAGGCGGCCGAAGCCTCGCCGGACCCCACCGATCCGCTGGCGTTCGTCTACGCCAAGCCGATCGAGAACCAAGACCCGGTTGGAGCGGTGGCGGTCGAGCCACCGGGCGACGAGATGAACATGGTCACCGCCATCAACCGGGCGCTACACGAGATCATGGCGGCCATCCCGGAGACTCTCTTCTTCGGCGAGGATGTCGCCGACCCCAAAGGAGGCGTGTTCAAGCATGCCGTCGGGCTCAGCAACGCCTTCGGTGCCGACCGGTGCTTCAACACCCCGCTGGCGGAGTCCTCGATTGTGGGAGCGGCCATCGGCATGGGGGCCGCCGGGGCGCGCCCCATCGCCGAGATCCAGTTCGCCGACTACATCCATCCGGCGTTCGACCAGATCGTCTCGGAAGCCGCCCGCCTCCACTACCGCTCCGGCGGAGGATGGAACTGTCCCATCGTGATCCGGACCCCCTACGGAGGCGGGGTGCACGGTGCGCTCTATCACAGTCAGTCGGTGGAGGCCTTCTACGCACACGTGCCGGGTCTCAAGGTGGTCATCCCATCGACGCCGGCCGACGCCAAGGGCCTGCTCTGGTCGGCGGTCGAGGATCCCGATCCGGTCCTCGTCCTCGAACCGAAGAAGCTGTATCGCCTCGGCAAGGGGCCGGTACCGGCGGGTCCCCACCGTGTGCCGATCGGCGTTGCCGCCTTGCGTCGCACCGGCCGCGACCTGACGATCATCGCCTACGGGGCAATGGCATATCTCGCCGTCGAGGCATCCGATCGCCTCGCCGAGGAGGGGATCGGCGCGGAGGTGTTGGACCTGCGCACCCTGCGCCCGCTCGACTGGGTCTCGGTGGAGGCCGCGGTCAAACGCACCTCCAAAGTCCTCATCGTCCACGAGGACAACGAGTTCGGCGGATTCGGCGCCGAAGTCTCGGCACAGATCGCCGAAAAGACCTTTGAGTGGCTCGACGCGCCGGTGCGCCGCTACGCCAGCCCCGAGGTCCCGGCCTTCCCCTACTCCTCATCACTCGAAGACCAGGTGTACCCCTCGGTCGAGGGCATCATGAACCGCGCCCGGTTGCTGGCGGAGTACTAGGCGGCTGCCGGCTGCCCGCTGCCCGCTCAAGAGGCATACCCTGGCCGCCATGGCACTCATCGTCCGTGTCGGCCGCCCCGACGACCTCGCCGTCATCGCCGAGTGGACGCTGGAGACATTCTCCTGGGGCGACTACGTGGCCCGGGTGTTCGGTCGGTGGCTCGATGATCCGGCGGGAACCGTGATGGTCGCCGAACTCGACGGTGCACCGGTGGGCATGGGCCGGGTCACGATGGTCGGTGCGGCAGAGGCATGGGCGCAAGGGATGCGGGTGCACCCCGATCACCGGCGAGAAGGCATCGGGACCGCGGTGAGCGAATCCATGTGGGCCTGGGCGGTCGATCACGGAGCCAAGATCGTGCGGCTCGCCATCGAGGAGTGGAACTCCCCGGCTCAGGGACAGGTGGCCGCCATGGGATTCCGCAGGGTGTCCGACTGGCGTCGCGGGGAACGGGCCATCGGGGAGAATGCCCCGGTTCTGAAGGGCAACGGCGGCGGGCGGGTGCCCATGTTGGAGCGTCTCGAGGACGCTCCCTCGGCGGAGGCCGAGCCGGCGTTCCTGTCATGGTCGACCGGCGAGCTCGCCCGGGCGGCGCGCGGTCTCTTTCCGATCTCCTGGGTATGGCGCACCATGGCGGTGGATCATCTCGCGTTGGCCGCTCGCAACCACAACCTCCTCGCCGGCCGTCCCGGATGGGCAATAGCCGAGCTGGAGGACGACGTGCTCCAGGTCCATTGGATGGAGACCTCCGCCGACGATGCACCCGCCATGGTTCTCGCTCTCATCGATCGTGCCATCGACGCCGAGGTCTCCGAGATGCGGATCTGGGCGCCCGACGTCGGGTGGCTGGTCTCGGCCTATGACCGATTCGGATTCGAGTTCGTAACTGTGGGCGTCTGGACGCTGGCCCTGTAGGCACCAGGCGAGGATGTGCGATAATCGACTCCGAACCCGAATGGGCTCTTTCATGGAACAGGACCGCTCTGCGGAGCAGGTGAGACTGCCGGGGGATCCAGAGGTGCTCGCCCTCGTCGGGGCCAAGGCCGATCTCTGGTTGCTCCTCACCAGCTACCTGGCCGAGGAGTACGACCACGTGCCGGTGTTCCAGGTCGAGGGCAAGAAGCGAGCCTGGTGCTTCCGCTATCGCCGGGGTGGAAAGACGCTGGTCACCCTCTACCCGGAGCGGGAGCTCTTCACGGTGCTCGTCGTCCTGGGACGAGACGCGGTCGCCGCCACCGAAGGCATCAGCGCAGGGCTGAGCGCCCGGGTACGCGCCGCCTTCGCCGACGCCCGGCAGTTCCCCGATGGGCGCTGGCTGTGGATCAAGCCGTCCTTCCGCAAGGACATCGAATCGATCGAATCGCTCCTCGCTCTCAAGCGGCGCCCCAAGGGCGGCACCTGAGATGACTGACCCGGGGCGGGCTTGCTCTTGCCGGTAGCCCGCAGCCGGTAGCCGGCAGCCTTCTATCGGATCACGTACGACGCCAGCGTCTCCATGTAGTTGGCACGCTCGAAGGACTCGGGATCGGGCACCCCGGCCTGGCTCATGGAGCCCTTCATTTGCTCGACCGACTCGTACTCGTGGAGGTCGAGCCACTCGGTCAGCCCATCGCGGATCTCCCGCAGGCGTCCGGAGCCGTGGCGGAGGAGAACCGAGGCCATCATCGTGACGTCGGCCCCGGCGAGCAGCAGCTTGACGACGTCGAAGTGGTCGTGCACCCCGGTGGTGGCCGCCAGCGACGCCTCTACCCGCCCTTTGAGGATGGCGATCCACCGCAGGGGAAGGCGCAACTCCGTCGAGGTGGAGAGCACCACGTTGGGTACCACCTCGAGCCGTTCCAGGTCGATGTCGGGCTGGTAGAACCGATTGAACAGGACCAGCCCGTCGGCCCCGGCTTCGACCAAACGGCGTGCCATGTTCGCCAGCGACGAAAAGTACGGCCCGACCTTCACCGCCAGGGGAATGGTCACCGCGGAGCTGACCGCGCTCACGATGTCGAGGTAACGTCGTTCCACCGCCTCCGATGTCTCATCGATGTCGGTGGCCAGGAAGTAGACGTTCAGCTCGAGAGCATGCGCCCCGGCGTCCTGCAGTTGGGCGGCGTACGAGGTCCATCCCCCGGGTGACGATCCGTTGAGGGATGCGATCACCGGGATGGACAGCGCCTGACGCGCTCGGCCGATCAGTTCCAGATACCGCTCCGGGCCGGTGTTGTAGGCGACCATCTCGGGCAGGTAGGAGAGAGCCTCGGGATACGACTCGGCACCGAGCTCTAGCACCGCATTCACCTGTAGCGAGTCGTGCTCGATCTGCTCTTCGAACAGCGAGGGGAGCACGCAGGCGCCGGCGCCGGCCTCTTCCATCCGGACCAGACGATCGACATCCTTGCCGATCGGCGAGGCCGACACCACCAGTGGGTTGCGCAGCGCCATGCCCAGGTAGGTGGTCTCGAGACGTGGGGTCATGCCGTCACCTCCTCCCCGGGCAGGCCCCGTTCCAGTCCGGCGAGCTGCTCGTAGTAGCGCCGTCGTTCGTCGATGTCCTCCTGGGCGGCTTTCATGAGCTCATCGGCGTGGTCCGGGTTGGCTCCGGCGAGCATCGCAAAACGCGCCTCCTTGCGCGCGAATTCGGCGAAGGACAACGAGGACGGCCGCGAGTCGAGCTTGAACGGGTGCTCCTCGGCCTGGGCCATCCGGGGATCGAATCGATACAGCTCCCAGTACCCGCTGGCCGTGGCGTCCTTCTGGTGGGACATCTGTTCGGATAGATCGAAACCATGGGCGATGCAGGGGCTGTAGGCGATGATCAACGACGGCCCGGGAAAGGCCTCGGCCTCGGCGAAGGCCTTCACCGTCTGGGTCATATTGGCTCCCATGGCGATCTGGGCGACGTACACGTTGCCGTACGCCATGGCGATCATCCCCAGGTCCTTCTTGCCCGTGGACTTGCCCCCGGAGGCAAACTTGGCCACCGCGGCACGCGGGGTCGCCTTTGAGGCCTGGCCGCCGGTGTTGGAGTACACCTCGGTGTCGAGAACCAGCATGTTGACGTCGCGACCTGCGGCGAGCACATGGTCGAGGCCACCGAACCCGATGTCGTAGGCCCAGCCGTCCCCGCCGACGATCCAGATGCTCTTGCGGATCAGCGAGTCGAGCATCGGGAGGGTGGCGAGCGCTTCGGGTGACCCGTCGGCCTCGAGGCGCTCTCGCGCCGCCGCCACCCGGGCGCGCTGATCGGTTAGCCCGGCTTCGGTCGTCTGGTCGGCGCCGGTGAGTCCGCTCACCAGTTCGTCGCCGAGGATGCCTCCCAAGCTGCGGAGGGCGGCCCCGGCCGCTTCGCGCCGTACGTCGATGGCGAGACGCATGCCCAGCCCAAACTCGGCGTTGTCCTCGAAGAGAGAGTTGGACCACGTGGGACCGCGGCCATTGCTGTCCACCGCCCAGGGCGTGGTCGGAAGGTTGCCCCCGTAGATCGACGAGCACCCGGTGGCGTTGGCGACCATCAACCGGTCGCCGAACAGCTGGCTGAGCAGCTTGAGGTACGGGGTCTCGCCGCAGCCCGAGCAGGCCAGGGAGAACTCGAACAACGGCTGCAGTGCCTGCGATCCCTTGAGAGTCGCCATGTCGACGTCCCGGCGGTCGATCTCGGGGAGGCCGAGGAAGTAGTCGAACCGCTGCCGCTCGGCCGCGAGGTGTTCCTCCTTGGGCTCCATGTTGATCGACTTGTGCTTGACCTCCTCTTTGCTCCGCGCCGGGCAGATGTCGACGCACACCGAGCACCCCGTGCAGTCGTCGGGGGCAACCTGGACGATCAGTCGCTTGTCGGGAAAGTCCTTGCCCTTGGTGTTCGCGGTGAGCACCCAGTCGGGTGCGCCTTCCACGACGGCAGGGTCCACGTACTTGATCCGGATGGCGGCATGGGGGCACACGAGCGCACACCGCCCGCAGTCGATGCAGATCGAGGGATCCCAGATGGGGATCTCCAGGGCGATCGACCGCTTCTCCCACTGCGAGGTCGCCGTGGGAAAGGTCCCGTCGGCGGGCAGGGCGCTCACCGGGAGGAGATCGCCCCGCCCGGCGATGATCTCGGCGGTCACCGACTGCACGAAGGCGGGAGCGGCCGCCGGCACCGGCGGCCGCATCCGGGCGGTCCCGGACACCGCAGCGGGCACGGTCACCTCGTGGAGGGCGGCGAGCGCGGTATCGACCGCCCGGTAGTTGCGTTCGAGGACCACTTCTCCACGCTTCCCGTAGGTCTTGGCGATCGACGCCTTGATCTCCTCGATCGCCCGGTCGATCGGGAGGACGTCGCTCAGGGCGAAGAAGCAGGTCTGCAGCACCGTGTTGACCCGGCGGCCGAGGCCGGCCTCGATGGCCACCTGGGTGGCATCGACCACGAAGAGCCGGAGACGCTTGTCGATGATCTGTTGCTGGACCTCGACGGGGATGTGCTCCCACACCTCGTCGGTCGAATGCGGGCTGTTGAGCAGCAACGTGGCGCCATCGGCCGCTCGGTCGAGCACCTCCATCCTTTCGAGGAGGTCGAACTGGTGACAGCCGACGAACGTGGCATCGGAGACCAGGTAGCTGCTCTGGATCGAGTTGGGCGAGAACCGCAGGTGGGACACCGTCGACCCACCCGACTTCTTCGAGTCGTAGACGAAGTAGCCCTGGGCGTGCAGCGGCGTGTTCTCCCCGATGATCTTCACGGTGTTCTTGTTGGCGCCCACGGTTCCGTCACTGCCGAGGCCGTAGAACAGCGCGCCGGTCACGCCCGGCATGCGCGGATGGAAGGACTCATCGACCGGAAGCGACAGGCCGGTGACGTCGTCGTTGATGCCCACCGTGAACCGCGGTCGGGGCGTCGCCGATGCGGCCTCGTCGAGAACCGCCTTCGCCATCGCCGGCGTGAACTCCTTGGAGGACAGGCCGTATCGTCCGCCGATGATCCGCGGCATGCCCCGACCCGCCGCGGCAGCGTCGGCGAGAGCGACCACGATGTCTTGGAAGAGAGGTTCCCCGGTCGCTCCCGGTTCCTTGGTGCGGTCGAGGACCGCCACCGTGCGCACCGACTCGGGGAGAGCAGTCAGGAACGAGGGTGTGTGGAACGGCCGGTAGAGGCGGACCGTGATCAGGCCCACCTTCTCGCCGTCGGCCACGAGAGCCTCGACCGCCTCGACGGCGGCCCCTGCGCCGGAGCCCATGAGCACCAGAACCCGCTCGGCCTCGGGGTGTCCGGTGTAGTCGAACAACCGGTACCGCCTGCCCACCAACGCTTCGAGAGCCTCCATGGCGGCGAGAACATGGCCGGGGGTGGCGTCGTAGTAGCTGTTGGCTCCCTCACGGGCTTGGAAGAAGACGTCGGGATTCTGGGCGGTGCCACGCAGCACGGGATGCTCCGGGTCCATGGCGCGCAGCCGGTGAGCGCCGATCGCCTCCGCATCGACGAGAGCGATCAGGTCGTCATCGGTGAGCAGTTCGATCTTGGCGACCTCGTGGGATGTGCGGAAGCCATCGAAGAAATGAACGAAGGGGATGCGCGCCCGCAGCGTGGCGGCATGGGCGACCGCGGCGAGATCATGAGCCTCCTGCGGTGAGCACGAAGCCAGCAGCGCGAACCCGGTGGTGCGGGCCGCCATGACGTCGCCGTGGTCGCCGAAGATGGAGAGGGCATGGGTGGCGACGGTGCGAGCGGCAACGTGGATGACTGCCGCGGTGAGTTCGCCGGCGATCTTGAACATGTTGGGGAGCATGAGGAGCAGACCCTGAGAGGCGGTAAAGGTGGTGGTCAGTGCGCCAGCCTGGAGAGCGCCGTGGACCGCCCCGGCGGCCCCCGCCTCGCTCTGCATCTCGATGACGGTGGGGACCGTGCCCCACACATTGGGTTGTCCGATGTTCGACCACGCATCGGCCAGCTCGCCCATGGGCGAAGCCGGAGTGATCGGGTAGATCGATATGACCTCACTCAGCCGGTGCGCCACATTCGCAGCGGCCTCATTGCCGTCGATGGTGACCACGGGACGTGTCACAGAGCGTCCCCTCCTTCACTCGCGTCCGTCAACCATCGCCCGCGAAGGGGTGATCGGGGTAGGGCGAAACGACCTTAGCGGGCACGCAAACAGCCCCGCCGGGGATGACGGCGCCCATTTTCGGGGCGGTTCCTACTGCGGCAGGCGTTCGGGCAAGGTCGGGGGCACGTCGTCCACGTCGGCGACCGGCTCGACCGGCTGTTCGGCAGACAGCACCAACAGGCCCACCGCAACGAGTAGGACACCGCTGATCGTGGTGACGCGCAACGGCTCCCCGAGGATGGTCATGCCCAGGACGGCGGCGGCAACCGGTTCGGCGAGGGTCGCGGTGGCCGCGGTGGCGATCGGTGAGGTGCGCAGGCCGGTGGCGAAGAACACATATGACAGGGCGGTGGCGACCATGGTGAGCCAGACGACCACAGCCGCCCCGCGAATCGACAGGATCCATCCCGGGTGCGATAGGAAGAACCAGGGGGCGAGCAGAAGGCCCGCGCCGCTGAACACCACCGCGACCACGAAGACAGGGGGATGGTGGTCGAGCAGTTCCTTGGCGGACACGAGGTACACCGCCCAGGTGACTCCGGCTCCCAGGGCGAAGAGCACTCCGGTGATGTCGATTCCAGCTTCCGCCCCGCCGGAGACCAGCAGGATTGCGCCACACACCGAGAGCACCGTGGCGATCACCCAGCGGCGCCCCACCCGTTCTCCCCGGATCGCCCAACCGAGCAGACCGGCGAGGATCGGCCCCGTTCCGATGGTGACGATGGTGCCCACGGCCACGCCGGTGCGGGCGACCCCGGTGAAGAACAGCGGTTGCGAGGCCGCCATGGCCACGACCGCGGCCAGCAGGGCCGGTCCGAACAGCGAGCGCACCGGGACGGTCTCGCCGCGCACCATCGCGTAGATCGCCAGGGTGGCACCACCCGCCATGCGTACCGCGCCCACGGTTTCGGGTGTGATGCCGGCGGGTCCCAGGGCCTGGGCGGTTCCCGTGGTCCCCCACAGGACTGCTGCCGCCACGACGAGGATCGGTCCGGTGGCGACTCGGTGCATCGCCGGAGGCTAACGGGATCGGTCGACACGGTTTGTGCGGAGTCGTTGCCCTTCTCCCGACCCCGCTCCAATCGGAATGAGAGGGGGAGAGGAGACGGGCGACGGGCGACGGCGAAGGGGTATCGTGCCCTCATGCGACGGCTTCTCAAATTCGTGTTCTCGTTCTTCCTCGTGGGCACCGCGATGTGGGCGGTGGGCCAACTGCTTTCCCGGAATTTCGAGGGCGACTCGGATCCCGACGCCGACGAGTTCCGGGTGGGTGCCATCGTCGGCGGACGCCAGATCACCAGTCGGGCGAAGGCGCTGCGTCTGGTATCCGCCCGGGTTGTGATGGGCGGAGTGGATCTCGACCTGCGCGAGGCCACCCTCGACCCGAACGGCGGCCATGTTGCCTTGAACGTCGCCGCCGGCGGGGTCCGCATCGCGGTCCCGCCAACCTGGATGGTGGTGGTCGCCGACGATGTCGTCGGCGGCACGGTCGACGTCGATACGACTCCGCCCGAGGACCTGCCTCCCGACGCCCCGGTGCTCACCGTCGAGGCAACCGTCCGCTCCGGCGGCGTGATGATCGAGGCGGGCGAACTGCAGCAGGCCTGAGGCGAAGACCGCTACCCGCTACCCGCAAGATCGTGGTCCCGAGCAGAATGTAGCGCTTCGGCGTAGATCTCGATGGGGTGGGCGACCCTGACCCCGGAGCCGAGATGGGCACGAAGTTGGATCTCGCAGCCGGGGTTCGCCGACGCCACCAGGTCGACCGCAGCGGCCCGCACCTGGGCGGCCTTGCGCTCGCCCAACTCGAACGAGGTGTCGGGGCGAACGACCGAGTAGGTACCCGCGGCCCCACAGCACAACCCGTCGGGATCGATCTCGACGACCTCGAACCCCGCCGCCCGCAGGATCGACCGCGGTTCGTCGACTACCCGTTGCGCGTGGCGCAGGTGACAGGGATCCTGGATGGCGGCCCGGCGGCCGTTCGAGGGGAGCTGGGGAAGCCGCCCCGCGCCGATCGCCCTCGCCACCAACACGGTCGCGTCGATCGCTCGCGACGCCAGCTCGGTGCCCGCTTCCACGACGTGGCCGTACCCGGCGAGGTGGGCTGAGCAACCTGCGGCATTTGCCACCACCAGATCGACCCCGGCGAATGCCTGCACGTTTGTGGCGGCCAGCCGGGCGGCATCGTCGGCGGCGCCGTCGTGAGCCGCCAGCGCGCCGCAGCACGTCTGGTCGTCGGGAACGACCACGCGATAGCCGGCGGAGACGAGAACACCGATGGTCTCCTCATGAACGGCGGCGAACCAGGGATCCATCACGCATCCGGCGAGAAGGCCGACGGTGGCGACGGGATCCGACCCAGCGCCGACGTCACGGCCGCGAATGCTGCGGCGCCGGAGGGGGAGCCGTCGCAGTCCCGTCAACCCCACCCGCAACCGCCTGGGGAACCAATGCCGTCCACCGATCCTCTGAGCGAGGGCGGCGCCGAACGTGGCCACCCCGACGGCGCGAGGAGACTCGAGCCAGTGCCCCGCCACCCGCCTTCCCAGTCTGCCTTCCCGGGGAAACGCCGCAGCGACCTCGGCGCGGGCACCTTCCATCACTCGGCCGAAACGGACCAGCGAGGGACAAGCGGCTTCACACGCCCGGCACTGCAGGCAGAACTCCATGACCTCGGCGAATGCGGAGTCGAGAGGCAACGTCCCGGCGGCCACTGCAGACATCGCGTTGAGCCGACCCCGCGGTGATGCGGTCTCATCGCCGGTGAGGCGGAACGTCGGGCAGTGCGGCAGGCACAGCCCACATTCGACACAAGCCGCCAGTTCCCGCGGTGTCGGTGCCCACTTGGTCTGCCAGACGGTCATCGGTCCCCCGGCATCCGCCCGGGCACCATCACCCCCACCGGATCGAAGGCCGCCCGAATCCGGCGTTGCAGGTCCAAAGACGCCGGGGGTGTTCCCCATGGGTCGAAGCCGTGCCCCACGGGGGCGGCGAGTACCACTACCGCGCCCCCGAGGTCCTCGGCCCAGGAGCGCAACGCAAGCGGGGTTTCGCCGTCGTCGGGGGACAGCGACACGATCACCTCCCCCACTCCGTGGGCGGCAACGAACTGGGCATCTCGCGGAAGCCGTCCCACCGCGGCGGCCGTCGATGCCGGCGGCACCCGAATCGCCACGACGAACGGCCCCGTTGGCCGACCTGGCCAAGCGTGGCCCTCCTCGGCGTTCCCACCGAGCTCGGCGACCTGAGCGGTCACCTCGGCGGGGGTTCCGCTCAGGTAGATCGCGCACCCCTGACGGGTCTCGAGGGCGGCCAGGGGCCGATAGGCCCGGATCAGAGCCGCGCCGATGTCGTCGACCCGCACGGTCGCCGCCGCCTCCGGCATGGGCCACAGCTTGAGTGAGACAGACACGATCACACCCAGCGAACCGAAGGAGCCAGTCGCCAGCCGGGGGATGTCGTATCCGGTGACGTTCTTGACAATGCGGGCACCGCCTCTCACCAGCCGTCCGTCGCCGGTGGCTAGCACCACCTCGATCACCCGGTCCCGGGTCGGCCCGTAGCGGAGGCGGCGCCATCCCGAAGATCCGGAGGCGACCATGCCGCCCACGGTCGAGACCCCCGAGTCCTCGGGGAACAGCGCAGTCTGCCGCCGCTCCAACAACCGCTCCTCCATCGCGGCGGCGCCGATCCCGGCCCCAGCCGTGATCGTCAGGTCGGCGGTGTCCTCACTCATCCCTCCGAGCCGGGTGGTGATCAGCACGACGTTCGGCTCCACCCGGCCGCCCATGCCTTGATGGGTTCCTCCGCCCCACGGCAGTACGCGCAGTCGATGCTCGGACGCCATGTCGAGGATCGCGGCGCACTCATCGGCTGTCGTGGGGGCGAGGGTGAAATCTGCGGGAGGAGAGCCCGGCGCCTCGGCGACCATCTTGCCGAACAGACGGGCCACGGTGGAACGCAGAGCGGTCACACCCAGGCACCTTCCGCCACCGAACGGCCGAAGTCGAAGCACCGCGAGCCGGCGGGGAGCACCGTCCCCGGGTTGAACCTGTGGTCCTGATCGAAGGCCTCCCGCAGTCGCGCCTGGGCATCGAGATCCACAGCCGAGAAGACCAACGACATGAGATCCCTCTTCTCCAGGCCGATGCCGTGTTCCCCGGACAGCGTTCCGCCGAGCCTGATCGACATCTCGACGATCTCGACGGCGGCGGACTTGACGATCTCCAGCTGACCCGGCACCGAGCCGTCGAAGACGAGTTGGGGGTGGAGGTTCCCGTCGCCCGCGTGGATGACATTCATGACCAGCAGGTCCTTGCGACGGGCGATCGCGTAGATCTCCTCCAGCGCCTCGACGAGCCTGTTGCGAGGGATGACCGTGTCGTGGAGGTAGTAGTCGGGCGCTATCTGGGCAATTGCGCCAAAGGCGGACTTGCGCGCCTTCCACATCAGAAGTCGCTCGCGCTCGTCGGCGGCGAGGCGGACCTCGGTCGCCCCGTGGCGCCGGCCCACCGAGATGATCACGTCCGCCTCGGCATCGACCGCGGCGACGTGACCGTTCACCTCCGCGAGCAGTACTGCGGCGGCGGCCACCGGAAGGTCGGCGTGGACGAAGTTCTCCACGGCCCGCACCATGGGCTGATCCATCATCTCCAACGCGGCGGGGACGATCCCGGAGGCGATCACCTCGGAGACGGTCGCCGCCGCGTCCGACACCTTCGAGAAGGCCAACAGCATGGTCTTGACCGCCGGGGGGTTGGGGGTGAGCTTGACCAGGATCCGGGTGACGACGCCAAGAGTCCCTTCGGAACCGACCACCACGGAGCGAACGTCGAGGCCGGCCGGATCCGGAGCCGTCCCTCCCACGGTCAGAATCTGGCCACGGGCATCGACGAACTCGACGGCGAGCACGTGGTTGACGGTGGATCCCTCGGCGAGACAGTGCGGTCCTCCGCTGTTGCAGGCGACGTTGCCGCCGAGCGTGCACGCCGCTTGCGACGACGGGTCCGGAGCGAAATGCAGCCCGAGCGAGGCCGTGCGGCGCGAGAGGTCGAGGTTGATGACGCCCGGGCCCACCCACGCCGTCCGGTTGGCTTCATCCACCACGACGTCATCCATGCGGGTGGTGACGATGAGGACCGCAGGTTGCGAGGGGACCGCGCCTCCGGCGAGTCCGGTGCCCGCTCCCCGGGCGACGATGGGGTACCCGTGTCTGGCGGCTATCAGGACGACCTGAGATACCTGAACCGCATTCCGCGGGAAGGTGACGGCGACGACCTCGCCCCGGGTCACCCCGGCATCTTTGGAGAACAACCTCTGGTCGAGCGGTTCCGCCCTGACACCCTCCGCGCCCAGGGCTCGCCTGAGGTCTTCGACCAGGTTGGCTGCGGCCGGCATGCATTCGAGCCTACCGGTACCTCGGTGTCCGTCCAGGAGACGACCTACCTGCCCTTCTGCGAACCTCTGGGACTAGCGTGACCGACCATGGGAACGCTGGAGATTCGCCTGCTCGGTGGCTTCGAGTTGGGGCGTGATGGGCGGGTCCTCGACCAGCTCCCGCTGCGCGCCGCGCGCTCTCTCTTCGCGTACCTGGTGCTGAATCGCGAGCGGGCCCACACCCGGGACCTCCTTGCCGGCATCTTCTGGCCGGACTTTGAGGAGTCTCGGGCACGACGCCGGCTCAGCCAGGCACTGTGGCAGGTGCAGACGACTATCGGCGAGAGCGACGTCGAGCGGTTTCTGATCGGAACACCGGACACCGTCCGGTTCAACCCGGAGGCCTCGTTCTGGCTCGACGTCGACGAGTTCGAGAGCACAATCGATCGCGCCGGAACCGATCGATCCGACGAGGCCACACACCTCGCCCGGGCGGTCGAGTTGTATCGCGGAGATCTGCTCGCCGGCTTCTACGACGACTGGCTGTTTCCGGACCAGGATCGGCTGCGCAGCCGATTCCTCGGAGCGCTGGAGCACCTTGTCGACATCGCAATGGCGAAGGGGGACTACGAGGCGGCCCACGTCACGGCGCGCCGTCTCGCCCAGGAGGACGAGTTCGACGAGGAGGCTCACCGCCGGGTGATGCGCATCGCGGTGCTGCTGGGACGCCACAACGACGCCATCCGCCAGTACGAGGAATGCCGGCGCATCCTCGCCGAAGAGCTGGGAAGCACGCCGTCGCCCGAGACGATCGATCTCTACGAAGCCACCCTCGCCGATCGGGCCGTGGGCGGGCGGGCCGCTCCGAACCCGGAGGAATCCCCCCTCTTCGGCCTGGCCGAACCCGCACCGTTCGTCGGACGCGACACCGAACGATCCCGCCTCGCCCAACGACTCGACGAGGTGCTCGACGGCAAGGGCGGCGTGGTGCTCGTCGAGGGCGAGTCTGGGGTCGGCAAGACCCGGCTCCTCGCCGAGATGGTGCAGGACGCCCGCTGGCGAGGCATGGACGTCCTGTGGGGACGCTCGATGCCGAGCGGGGGTCATCCCTATGGACCATTGGCGGCCGCCCTCGGAGATGTCGTCGGGCTGCGCGCCCGGCAGCTGGTCAACCGCCTCGAGCCGATGTGGGCCGAGGTGCTCTCCCCGCTCACTCCGGCCCTCGGAAGGGGCGATGCTCCCGAGCCAACCGAGACGCCGGTTCGGCGCGCCGACGAACAGGCGCGGATGCGCGAGGCGATCGCGGTCGCCTTCCGACAGCTGGCGGAGATCGGCCCGACCCTGGTGGTTCTCGAAGACGTCCACTGGGCGGATGACGACACGATCCAGGCACTGACCCAGATCGCCGGCCGGATCGCCGACCGGCGCATCCTCTTCGCCGTCTCCTATCGGCACGGCGAAGCGCGGGAACGGGCCGAGGTGTGGCAGCTGCTGCGCGAACTCGACCGGATGCCTCACTGCGAGCGCCTCTCCCTGTCGGCGTACTCCCCGGCGCAGACCGAGGAGCTGATCCGCCGCAGCCTGGATCGCGCCGAGGTCAGTCGCGAGTTCTCCGAACGCCTCCACCGCGACACCGGAGGCATCCCGCTGTTCATCGTCGAGACGCTCCGTGCCCTCTACGAGAAGGACGGGCTGGACGAGGCGGAGGCCCCACTCGAGGAATCGCCTTCCCCCCGCGATCGCCTCCCGGTCACCCCGACGGTCCACGCCCTCATCAGGCATCGCCTCGAGTCCCTCGACGCGGGCTCCCGCAAGACCCTCGAGATGGTGGCGATTCACGATGGGGAGCTGTTGCTCGAGGAAGTCGTCTCGGGATCGGAGCTGGAGGATCAGGCAGCGCTCGCCGCGCTCGACGATCTGGTGCGCCGCCGGCTGGTCACCGCCGGGGAGGGCGCCTATACGGTCGGCCACGAACTGATGCGCCGGGTGGTGTACGACGACCTTCCCCTGTCCCGCCGGCTCGACCTCCATCGGCGGGTCGCCCTGGCCATCGAAGCCCGCCGGCCCTCAGAGGTGGAGCTCCTCGCCCACCACTTCGTCACCGCCCGCATCCCCGACCGCGCCGCCGAGTATCTGGAGCGTGCCGCCCAGCACGCCATGACGGTCCACGCCTACGACACGGCGGCCCTTCACCTCGAACGGGCGTCGGGGACCCTCGACGAGATCAGTGCACCGGGACCCCGGCGGTTCTCGGTTGCGGCCCTCCATGAGGAGGTGCTCGACGTCCTCGGAAGGCGCGACGAGCAGGACCACGTTCTCAAACGGTTGGAGCGATTCGCCGACGCGGCAACGCGGGGAGATGTGCACCGGCGCCGGGCATGGTGGCTCGCCCACCAGGATCGCTTCCCCGAGGCAGAGGCCGAGGCGGCCGAGGCACTCGCCCGAGCCAAGGCGTCGGGCGAACCAGGTGCCACGGTGTCCGCCCTCACCGCACTGGGCATGATCGCCTGTTTCGGAGGACGCGCCGCCGAGGGGGTTCGGTTCCTTGAAGAAGCCGCCGGGTTCCGCGGCACCGACCGCCGCCAGGAGGCCGACGCCCGCAATGCCCTTGGCCAGAACCTCATCGACCTGCAGAGATTCGGGGAGGCCGAATCGCAGCTGCTGGCCGCGCTGGCGCTCTACGGCGATCTCGGCGACGCCCGCGGGCAGGCCGAGGTTCTCGGCATGCTGGGGACCCTCCGGATGGAACGCGGTGAGCCGGAGAGTGCCGAGAAGGACTTCATCCGAGCGATCGACATCTCCCGGGCGATCGGCTACCGACACGGGGAGGCCGTCTACCAGATGAACCTGGGAATCCTCCAGGTGATCACCAATCGACTCGGGTCGGCCCTGGAGGCGTTCGACTCCGCCGCCGAGACCTATGAATCGATGGGCAACCAACGCGGGCTCGCCT
>Ga0154791_113_pt1 | contig 28364 bp, 31 predicted proteins | sample Rifle2008BG16ft_FD_105799 | JGI IMG/M metagenome (GOLD analysis project Ga0154791, IMG submission 105799) | Actinobacteria bacterium RBG_16_68_21
GACGACTACGAGTCGACCCGGCTTCGCATCCCCGGTGAGCAGCGCGGTCCCGATGTGTGCATCCCCGACAGCCCCGCTCAGGAGCGGTGGCTCCTCAGCCGTGGGGATCTGATGGTTCCCTACTGGGATTGCGAGTGGACCTTCGTCTCTGGCGAGGCGAGGCAGGCGTTCATCGAGTTGATAGAAGCCCGATCGGTCTGATCGCGGCTCGCCGATAGGATGCGCGCCGTGGCCCAGGTACTGCTCTTCCATCACGCACACGGCCAGACCCCCGGTTTCCTGGCGTTCGCCGACGAGCTGCGGACGGCGGGGCACACGGTCTACACCCCCGATCTGTATGACGGGAACGTCTTCGAGAACCTCGAAGACGGCATCGCCCACGCCGCGGGAGTCGGTTTCGGCGAGATCCTCTCCCGAGGCGCGTCGACCGCCGACGATCTGCCGGAGGATCTGGTGTACGCCGGGTTCTCACTCGGGGTGATGCCCGCACAGAAGCTGGCGCAGACCCGGCCGGAGGCACGGGGAGCACTGTTCTTTCATGCGTGCCTACCGGTAGCGGAGTTCGGCGCCGCTTGGCCCTCGGCGGTTCCGGTACAGATCCACGGCATGGAGCACGACCCGTTCTTCGCCGACGAGGGCGACATCGACGCAGCCCGCGCCCTCGTCGATTCGGTCGAGGGTGCCGAGTTGTTCGTCTACCCCGGGAGTCAGCACCTGTTCGCCGACGCAAGCCTGCCGTCCTACGACGCCAGCGCCGCCGACTTGCTGATGCGACGCACTCTCGAGTTCCTCGCGGGAGTGTGACGAGGCCGGAACGCCACCGGGGCCACTGGCTGCCGACCGATCCAGCGGCGACAAGTCGCAGTGCTCGTACGTCCCTACCGGCCACCGCGGTGCCCGAGTTCCGCGTCAATCGGAGGGCGGCTTGCGGGGACAGGTTGCCGGTAGGATCACCAAGTGAGGAAGAAGTCCCGCGATCCGCAGACGGCTTCCGAGAGCAAGCGCCTCGAGGAGTACGAGTTCTATCCGTTCGTCGTCGATGACGGTGGACACGTCGAGTTCAGTGCCGAGCGCTTTGTGGCCGCGGTGAGACACTTTCTCACGACCGGGAATCCTATTGCAGCCCGCGAGCTGATCGTTATCGGCGAACAGAATCTGGTTCGCGACACCTTCCCGAGCGACGATGTGAGGACCTACAAGGAGTTGTTCCAGACCTACGACGGCGCCTCGGTGATCCACGACAATTCGGCCTATCTCGAGAACTACAAGAGGATCGTTCATCTGATCGGACAGTCGTTCCCCAATACCGGGATCGAGATACTCGTCCATGACCTCGTCAACCCTTCGAAGGCCGTCATCGCCATCGAACATGGGGAGGTGACCGGACGAACGCTGGGACACGGGGCCACCAAACTGGTTCTCGACCTCAAGACGCGTCGCTACCACAACCAGGACAAGCTGAACTACGAACTGAACATCGGAGCCCGGCGTTTCAAATGCACCACGATTCCGATCTTTCGGCCCGAATACGGCTTGGTCGGGGCCATCTGCATCAACGTGGATGTGCGCTTCCTGCGTGAGGAAGTCCTCACAGACAACCAGCGGGTCCACGCCTTCTTCGACAACCTTCTCCGGACTGACTTCGAGTTGGATGAAAACATCCTCTCCAGGTCCGAGTATCAGGCAGCCCTGCAGGGCAAGCGCCACTTCCTGGACGAGGCAATCCGCGCCGTCGGTGGTACTGGCACGGCGAGCGCCCAGTCTGCGACGCTTCGTCTCATCGGTGGGCTCGACTCGGTCGTGCTATCGCGGTTCAAGGTTGCTGGTCGATACACCCGGTTCGATCCTGCGATACGGGAACAGCTGCTTGATGCACGTCTGGCGATTCGGAGTGGCCTCACCAGTCGTACCGGCAATCGTGAGAACCATCTGGTTTGGGGCCGACCGGGCACCGGGAAGACTTTCCTCATCCACGAGATCGCGGGCGAGCTCGATGGCGTGAACTACGTAGAACTCAACCTGGCACGCGTCGGCGAAGAGGACCTCCGCGCCGGATGCACGGCCGCCATCGAGTCCGCCACACCCTCATTGGTGCTCATCGACGAGGTCGATGCCCGACCGGATGCCGCGTGGCCGTACGAGACGCTGCTCCCGTTCTTGGACGCGAACGTCGAAGCCGACCGTCACGTCGTATTCGTCTTGGCCGGCAGCTCCGGTGAGAGCGCGAAGGACCTTGCCCAAGCCATCGAGAAGCGACCCAAGGGCAAAGACCTCTTGAGTCGGACACCCGAGCCGAATCGATTCGCCGTGGATCCCCTTGGCGTCGGCGACCAGATCTCGGTGGCGATCTCACAGTTTCTCGGCGAGGGAGCGAATGTCGGTCGGCCCATCCGCCGCGTCGAGAAGGCGGCCCTCTACTACCTGGCGTCTACACCGTACCTGAGCAATGCCCGTCAACTGGCGGAGTTCGCCGCCCGCGCGGTTCGCAGGGTGCCGGAGGGTGAAGAGCGCCTCAAGTACGACCACCTGTTCGGTGCCGGCGATCCGGAGAACAAGGAGTTCTGGGTCGGAATGAATCGAGATGCCGCGGAGCTCGTGGGGCGCTACGTGGAAGTATCTCCGTGACCCCATCGGCCCGATGGCTCACCTTCAGGCAGATCGCGGCGCTTCGCGACCGCTGACGTCGCTGGTGAGGTCACATGCGCGCTGCGCCGTCGTCGACATTGACAGCAACCAGGCTCCCGACCAAGGTTTGCCTACTCCCGCCTCACCGAGCCTTCGTGGGCCATGCGGTGGTGCCGGCGACAGAGGAGACGGAGGTTGCCGAGACTGGTGGATCCTCCGTCCGCCCAGTGGGTGATGTGATGGGCGTCGCACCAGCGGTGGGGTCGGTCGCATCCCGGGTGGGTGCAACCCCCATCCCGGGCGATCAGGGCGCGGCGGATGGCGGCGGGGACGACGCGGGTGGTGCGGCCCACGTCGAGCACTCGACCTCCGTCGGCGACGACTCGGGTGACCGTGGCGTCACAGGCGATCCGCTGCGCCGCTTCAGGAGTGACCACGAGACCGGAGAGTTCGCACGGCTCGCCGATCTCGCCACGGAGGACGTCGGGCACGACCGAGAGCGTCACCTGCGTGCGGAAGCCCCCGCTCACCGGGACGTCGCCGTGCCTCAGGTGATCCGCGCAGATCTCCGCCAGCGCATCGACACGTCGCTGCCGCAGTGTGCGATCGTCCGTCGGATCCAAGAAGGTGGGTTCGACGAGCGATTCGAGCGCCGCGGCGACGAGTCTGCCCGACTCGGGATCGAGATCACCGTCGAGGCGGATCATTCCTCCGAAGGTTTCCGACACCGAAAGACCGCGACGGTCGTGGAGCTGCTCGACACCACGAGCGAACCGCTCCCGATCGGCAGCCTGTCGCCAGTAGTCGACGGCGCGACGGGCGTCACTCATCTCCAGACGGGCGACGGTGTCGATCAGGACCTGCTCGTCGCGAGCGAACGTATCGGGAGATACCCCGGCGGCGTGGAGCAGCATCGCCACCCGGGGACGATCGATCTCGGCAGAGGCAAACGCGTGGCGCAGTCCATCATGCTCGGCGAGCCCGCGCGCTTCGGACACCAGTCGCTGGGCCTCCGCACCGGACACACCTACCCGGTCCCGGACGAAAGCGGCCGTGGTCAGATGGCCGGGCTCGTGGGCGCGGCGACGATCGATCTCCGCCAGTCGGGCGGCCAGGGCCGCCTGGAGTCTGACGAGCCTGCGAACGCCGGCCACATAGCCGTCACACAGCTCGGCGTCGGACTCATGCCAGAGCGCGTCGCTCTCGTCGAGGAGTAGCTCGATTGCCAGTGCCATTCGTGCAAGGTACGACGCGGGTGTGACATGTTCGTTGTTCGTTGTTCGTTGTTCGTTGTTCGTCGTTCGGGCCGTAGACTCGCCTCGGCCGAACCGAGGGGAGCACGAAGTGGAGCATCAAGCCGGCGACGACATCGACTGGGGGCCGGCGGGGACCGAGCACTTCACCGGCGAGGTGGACTTTGGCGCAGTGCATCCGCCGGACACCCCCGAAGCGCTCGCCGTGCTCGGGGTGAGATTCTCCCCGGGAGCCAGATCCGACTGGCATCGTCATCCCGCGGGTCAGGTGCTCTACGTGGTGGAGGGGACCGCTCTCGTCCAGGATGACGCCGGATCGGTGGCGGTCGCCGGGCCGGGCGATGCGGTGTATGCCCCGCCGGGGGAGGTCCACTGGCACGGCGCCGGCCCCGACGAGGCGATGACCCACCTGTCGATCACTGATGGCGGTCCCACGGAATGGTTGGGGCGCAAGGTCACCGACGAGGAGTACCGCTCGGCGCGGTGAGGGCGGCCTTCAGGTGACGGTCGTCCAGTCGATGGCGACCGATTGGTCGTCGTCGCGGTCCACGGCGACGGGGATGATCATCCCCGGACCGACCCGCCCGTAGAGCCGCTCGGGCAGCCGGTGTCCGATCCGGACCGGGTAGGGGGAGCGCCCGGGGAGCTTCACCTCGAGCTCGAGGATGTACAGGCGATCATCGGGATGGGAATCGTCGGGGGCGACCACTCCGAGCTCGGAGATGTCCCCGGCGTCCTTGGCGGATTTCACCTCGGCGGTCCCTTTGCGTCCGGTACGGAGCAGGTCGGTGGCACTCTCGATCCCGGTGACCGGCTCACCCACCTTGGCCGACACCCCTTCGAGGCCGGGACCCGGCCGCGGTCCCGACGCGGGAGCTTGGGTCCAATCGATCGCCACCTGGGAGGCGTCCTCGGGATCGGCGACCACCGACACCACGCTCCCCGGGAGGACCGCTCCCATGATCACCCGTGGTGTGCGCTGTTTGAGGGTGGCGGAGAATCGTCGATCTCCGATCGTCACGTCGAGGTCGAACGCCACCACCGGGTCGTTGTTGATCGTGACCCCGGTATCGCCGATGCCGGTGATCACCGCGGTGCCATGGAGGCCCGCGTCGACGAACGAGGGGTGAACGCCCACCAGCTTTCCGAGCTTCACCCCAACGGTGCGCATGATCAGCCCGGGGAGGGCGAGGGAGGCGGCGGTGAGGAGCAACGGTGCCCGTGCTCCCGGTATCGCCACCCCGGCCGCAGCGCAGGCGAAGGCGGCGAGCACCAGCACATTGCCGACGGCGAGAAACGGGTTCATCGAGCCACGCTACCCGGTGTCGTCGGCGGAGGAGGCGATCGCTCGCTGCCGCACCGCCTCGAACAGGACGATCCCCGCCGCCATCGCCGCGTTGAGGCTGTCCACCGATCCCGGCATCGGGATCACGATCCGCTGGTCGGCCCCTTCCAACCACGCGGTGCTCAGCCCGTATTGCTCGCTGCCCACTACCAGCGCCGTCGGACCGGTGAGATCGGTGGCGAAGTGGGCGGCCTCACCGGCAGGAGTGGTGGCAACGACGCGAATCCCCGCGGCGCGCAACGCGCCCAGCGCTTCGGCACTGGCGGCGATGGCCAGCGGAACCGTGAACAGCGTCCCCAGCGACGCCCGCACCACGTTGGGATTGAACGGGTCGGTGGTCGCATCGGCGACGATCACCCCGGTCGCTCCGGCCGCCTCGGCGGTGCGCAGCATCGTCCCCAGGTTGCCCGGCTTCTCGATGCCCTCGGCGACGAGCAGCAACGGCGTCCCGGTCAGGTCGAGACGATCGATCCCCGTGGGGAACTGGACGGCCACCGCGAGGAGCCCCTCAGGACGATCGCGGTACGACGCCTTGCGAAAGGGTTCTTCGGCAACAGCGACCAGCTCGGCGCCGGTCGCCACCACCCGCGCCGCCAGGCCGACGTCGTTGTCGCCCAGGTACAGCTCGGGACAGGTGAACAGAGTCTCGATCGACACCCCGCCGTCGATCGCCCGGGCCAGCTCCCGGTACCCCTCGATGAGGAATCGGCCGGCGGCATCACGCTCCCGCCGATTGCGCAGCCGTACCAGCGCCTTGATCCGGGGGTTGGCGGCGCTCGAGATGTCGGGCACCGTCACCAACCGCCTCCACCGGAGGAACCGCCTCCTCCGCTGAACCCGCCTCCGCCACCAAACCCGCCGAAGGATCCACCGCCGGAAGATCCCCACGACGAGCCGCCCGATGAACCGCCGGAGAAACCGCCCCCACCGCCGAAGCCGCCCCACCACGACGACCGGTCGGAGCTCCACGACCGGTCGCGGTGGACTGGTTCCCACCCCGTCGAACCGGCAGAACCGCGGGTGATCACCCAGTGGTAATAGAAGAAGGTGAACGGGTCGAACGATCCGTAGTCGGCGGGGATCGGCCGGCCGGTCCAGCTGTCCCGGCCTCGCGAGGTTCCTTCATGCGCCAGCTCGGGCGCGAACCGCTCGGCGTCCTTTAGGTCGGCGCGGTCGAGGGCGCGACGCTGCGCCGCGTACGCCAGGGCGAAAGCCCGCGGACCGCGAGCGTCGGAGGCGCCGAAGGCGGCCGCCACCTCGGCGTACGCCCCGCTGAGACCGAGGGCCTGGAGCGCCTCGTGGGCCTCGGTCCACCGATCCACCGCCCGGCTCGGTTCCAGGGAAAGGGCGAGCACCCCGGCGACGGTGCGGCGGGTGTCCCCGGCGACGCCATGCGATGACAGCTCGGCGAGGATCTGCTGGTACACCGCGACGCCGTCGTCGCGTCTTCGCATCAGGGCGACCGTGATCGATACCGGCAGCCCGAGCTGCAGCGCCAGCTGCCGCACGCGGCGAATCTCATCGGGGTCGCGTAAACCCGCCAGGGCGTACTCGACCGCGTCGCCCGGCTCGGCACCCTGGTGACGGCGGGCCCGGTAGGTCTTGAGGAACTTGGCCGCGTTGTCGTCGTCGCGGTTCATCAGCAGCAGGGCGGCAATCGCCGCCACCTCCAGGCCGTCGCGGGCGAGCACATCGCCGTGGTCGTCCAGGTACCGGCGCAGCTTCTCGTAGCGGGCGACGGCGTTGTCGAGATCGTCGTCGAGGTCGGCGAGGGCCGCCGCCACCGCCGGCCGGGCCACCGATTCGTCCAGACGGTGGTAGAGCGTCGCCAGGCGGTCGGCCTTGTCCTCGGCGGTGTGGAAGGCGCCGTCCATCTCGGCGATGGAATCGGTGATCGGCTGTGCGCCGTCGAGTGCGGGAGCCACCTCGAGCAGTCGGCCGCCCAGATCGGTGATGGCGACGTCGCCGACCGTCGTCGTAGTGAGCGAGTCCGCCAGGCTCTCCGCGGTACGGCGTTTCGCTTCGGCGACCCGGTGGGGACGGAGTGCCGCCACCAGGGTCCCCAACTCATCCAATCGCACCTTGAATAGATCCTCGGCGGAGCGAGCGACTCCGAGGGCATCCTTGACTCCCGCCTGTACGGCGCCCTCGAGGACGTCTCGCTCCTGGGAGACCTTGAGCTCGAGGGGCTCCGCAGCGTCGACGAGCAGGCGATCCTTGTCGACCACGTCCACCAGGCCCCAGCGCCAGGCGGCGGCGACGGCGGCCTCATCGCCCGGAGCACGACCGTCGGCGAGATCGCGCAGCACGGCGATGCCCGCCTTGGTGGCGACATCCGCACCCTCGCTCGTGCGGGGCAGGGCGTACTCGCCGACGGTGGGGAGATCGGTGCCCGCCGGCTCGAGACGGGCGAGCAGGTCGTCGACCCGGGCCTGGCGGGAAGACCTGACCCGGGCGGAGCGGCGCCGGCGGGTCCCGCCGACCACGTAGAGCCCGGTGGCCATGATTCCCCCGGCAACGACCAGCCGGAAGACCCCCGACCCGCCGTCGTCACTCGATTGTCCTCCGCCGTCGCCGGAGGCTTCTCCGCCGTCCGGGGCGCCGCTGAGACGGGCGTCGAGCGAGGTGATGATGGCGATGAGACCGCCGGAGAAGTCGCCGTCGGCGAAGTAGGCATTGCCTGCGGCCGCCACCGAGTCGAGCCCGCCGACCTTCAGCCCGGAACCGGTGACGATCTCGGTGCGGCGCTCGGCGAGGGAGACGAGTATCACGATCCCGTCGTCGAGTGCTGCCTCACCCACCCCCCAGGTGTCACCGAGGCCGGCGGCGAAGTCGTGCGGGTCCAGATCGTCGGAGTCATCGACGACCACAACGGCGATTTCGTGACCGGCGGAAGCGACGAGCCGGCCGGCGGCGGCCTCGACCGCCGACTCGTTGCTGAGCACCCCGGCGGCGTCGGTGACCCATCCATCGCAGGTGATCCCGTGGTAATCGGGGCACGAGGCGGTGGCTCGCTCGACCGCCAGGGCAGGGGAGGCGGCCAGCACGACCACGGCGAGGGCGATCCCGGCGGCGCGGAGGGTGTGCATCAGCCGTGATGATGGCGCTCGAACCGCCAGACGCACAACCGAGAGCTCAGTCGAGATCCACCGCGTAGGGGGTGGCGCCGTCTCGCCACTCGGTGAGGTCGCTCCCGTAGTCCGGCTGGTACTTGGCAAAGACCACGGAACGGGCCAGGGCACCCTCGGCGGGATCGACCACCCGGCGAGCCTTCTTGCCCACGACCCGCCCGGCGACCTTGAAGGTCACCTGGGGATCGGCCTCGATGTTGCGGCACCAGTCGCTGCCGGCACCGTCGCCGGCGAGGAGATATGCCACTCCCTCGTGGTGGCCGAACCAGATTTCGATCGTGTGGGCGCGCCCCGTCCTGCGACCGCGAGTGGTGAGGTAGCCGAAGTCGGCGGCGGCCTGATCGGGACTCAACGGGGCTCCAGGCGCTCGCCGCCTCGCACTGCTACCGCAAGACGGTTCTCGGGCGGGGCGAGGGGGCAGGACCACTGCGGGTCGTGCACGCACGAAGGGTGGTAGGAGAAGTTGAAGTCGAGCACCAGAGTGGTTTCGGTCCCACCGAGGTCGGCTCCCTTTGCGGTGTCGAGCAGGTATCGGCCGCCGCCGTAGGTCTCCGAACCGGCCGTGGCGTCACGGAAGGGGAGGAAGAGGGCGTCGCCGTACTGGTCGAGGCGGAACACGGTGAACTCAGAGAGCGCCCCGCCGATCGTCACGGTCGCCACGCCGACCGCTTGTCCCGAAGTGGTGCCGTCGCCGCTGTGGGGCAGCGCCACCCCTCCCGAGGGAACCGGCTCGATCGCGGCGACGAAGCGCAGCGCGGGGTCATAGGGGTAGTGGGGAAGTCCGGTGAAGACCGCTCGGCGGCCGACGGGTATCGGGCTCTGTGGGTGGGAGCGGAACAGCTCGTCGCGCCCTTCCCTCCACAGGTGCCACCCGTGCTCCGGTGCGGCAGATCGTACGGCCGCATAGAGATCGGCCACCCGGCGTCGGTAGTCCAAGAGCGACAGCGACGCCCGGGGCTCAGCCGTGAACCCCGGGCGCGCCTCGTCGGTCATCGCGTCGCTCAGAAGCCGTTGGCCGCCAGCCACTCGCCGGCGAGCACATCGGCATCGACCGCATCGATGCCGTAGCGCTTGTTGAGCGCGGAGAGCTCGGCGGTGGTGATCTTGGCGCTCACCGAGTCCAACAGGTCGGTGAGCTGCGAGCCGTAGGCGGTGACGATGTCGTCACGCACCACTGGCACTACATTCTCCGACGGCTGCAGGTTCCGGTCGTCCTCGAGTAGGACGAAGCCTTTGGCGGCGATCACCCCATCGGAGGTGAACAGCAGCGCCACGTCGATCTCGCCTCCCTCGAGGGCGGCCACCGTCAGCGGCCCGCCGACGTCGAGGGGGATGAATCCGAAGAACTGGATCCCGTAGACCTCCTCGAGTCCCAGCAGACACAGCGGGCGGTCGGGGCACTCGGGTGGCCCGCCCAGGGTCAGCTCGCCGTTGTGGGCGGCGAGGTCGCTGAGCGCGGTGAGGCCCAGCGCCTGGGCGGTCTCCCCGGTGACGACGAAGCCGTTGCGGTCCTGGGCCGGCGAGTAGGCGAGGGCGGTGAGGCCATCCGGGCCGATCGCCGCCTGCAGGTCGGCCGCCGTCTGCGCGGAGTCGGTGCTCGGCGTGCCCCCCTTGAAGGTGAGCAGCGAGCCGGTGTACTCGGCGAGCAGGTCGATCTGGCCGCTCGTCAGAGCGGGATACACCACCTCGCGGCTTCCCAGGTTGAACTGGCGCTCCACCGTGTAGCCGTTGGCCTCGAGAACCTGGGCAAAGATCTCGCCGAGGATCAGCTGCTCGCCGAAGTTCGTCGAGCCGATCGTGATCGTCGGGCCTTCCTTGGTGTCGCCTCCCGACCCGTTGTCGTCGCCACAGGCGCCCACCACGAGCGCCATGGCGATGAGGGCCGCCCCGACGACCCGGCTGCGGAGGTTGATCCGCATGGGTTTCTCCTCTCGGTTGCGTGTTGCATCGCGGCGAGCCGGATCGCCCGCCCGACGTGTCCTCAACTCAGAACAGCCTCGGGGTGTTCCCCGTTTCGAAACCGGGTCTCCGGGGTCGGGACGGTGGTCTGCCGCTCGATCCCGAGCCCGGGCGAAACCACCCTGCGCTCGACCAGCGAAAACATGGCCTCGGTGAGCACCGACAGGGCGGCGACGAGGAGGGCGCCGGCGACGATGCGCACGTCGTCCTGCGTGGCGAATCCATCGATGATGTATCGCCCCAGGCCGCCGTACCCCACGAGAGCGCCCAGCGTCGCCGTCGCCACCACCTGGACCGCGGTCACCCGCACCCCGGTGAGGATGACCGGGAGGGCCAGCGGGAACTCGACGTCGCGGAGCAGGCGCCGGCCGGTGAAGCCCATACCCCGGGCGGCCTCGACGATTTCGGGATCGACGCCGCGGATGCCCGCCCAGGTGTTGGTGAACACCGGGGGCAGTGCCAGGGCGAACAGCGCCACGAAGGTGGGGGCGAAGCCGAGGCCGTTGTCGATGAACCACACGGTGTCGGCCAGCCAGATGGTGAACGGCAGCGCCAGCGCCAGGATGCCGAACGACGGCATCGCCCGGCCGATGTTGACGACGGAGACCACGGCCAGGCCGCCCCGGCCGGTGTGGCCGAGCCAGGCTCCCAGGGGGAGCGCCACCAGCACCGCCGCCACCACCGCCACCGCGGACACCTCGACGTGCTGCCAGATGCGTACCAGCCACCCGGCGTCACCCGACCAGTTCTCCAGGAACCAGCGGCCGAGGTCGGCGAAAAAGCCCATCAGCCGGCCCCCCGCGTCCGGCTCCAGGGGGTGAGCCAGCGCTCGGTGGTGACCAGCACCAGGTCCACCGCCACCGCCAGAAGCACCGACAGCGCGGTGCCGAGGACGATCTCGGTGTCGAAGAAGCGATTGAGGCCGCGCAGGATGAAGAAGCCAACGCCACCCTTCCCGATGAGTGCCGTGACCGTGACCAGTCCGATCGTGGTCACCGCGGCGATCCGGAGACCGGCGAGTATCACCGGCAGGGCGAGGGGGAGTTCGATTTCGATGAACAGCCGCCGGCGTCCGTAGCCCATGCCCAGCGCCGACTCGCGCACCGCCGGATCGATCCCCTGCACGCCGGCGACGATGTTGCGGATCAGGATCAGCAGCGTGTATGAGACGAGGCCGATCTCGGCGGTGAGCGTGGTGAACCCGGTGACCGGCACGAGGAACGCGAAGAGGGCGAGCGACGGGATCGTGTAGAGCAGCCCGGTCACCCAGGTGATCGGCTGATAGGTGCGGGGAAAGCGGAGCCCGACGAGGGCGAGGGCGAACGAGACCGCCAGCCCCACCCCGAGGGCGATCCCGGTGAGCACCAAGTGCTCGAGCACCTTGGCGCCGATCAGGTCGAGATGCCCCCACACCCAGTCCCACCGGAAGAAGCGGGGATCCCCGGCCGCCTGGGCGACGATCACCGCGCCAGCTCCCGGCTGATCGCCTCAGCGGTGAGCATCCCGACGAACCGCTCTCCGTCGAACACCGGGGCGACGCCGGTGTGGGAGGTGATCACCGTGTCCAGGGCGTCCCGCAGCGAATCGTCGTATCCGAGCCGGACCCGGAAGCTGCGGGCAGGCAGCGAGGCGATCGGCCCTTGCTCCAGATCCGCCGCCCAGGCCCAGCCCTCCAGGTTGCCGTCGTCGAGGATCCCGAACCAGTCGACGCCGTAGCGGGCCATGGCGGCGCGGGCCTCTTCGGGATCCGCGGCGCGGCTCACCACCGGGCCGGGTTCGAGGGGGACGTCACGGATCGGCATCAACGAGAGGCGCTTGATTCCCCGGTCGGACCCGAGGAACTCCTCGACGAACGGTCCCGCCGGGTCGCGCAGGATCGCCGCCGGCGAGTCGTGCTGGGCGAGTACCCCGCCCACCTGGAGGATCGCCACCCGGTCGCCGAGCTTGATCGCCTCATCGATGTCGTGGGTGACGAGCACGATCGTCTTGTGCAGGCGGCGTTGCAGGTCGAGGAGCTCGTCCTGCAGGCGGCTGCGCACGATCGGGTCGACGGCGCCGAACGGCTCGTCCATGAGCAGCACCGGGGGATCGGCCGCCAGCGCCCGGGCGACCCCGGCGCGCTGGCGCTGGCCACCGGATAGCTCCCGGGGATAGCGGTTGCGCAGCGCCGGATCGAGGTCCACGAGCGCGATCAACTCGTCGGTGCGCTCGTCGATCCGGGTGCGGTCCCATCCGAGGAGGCGGGGGACCGTGGCGATGTTGTCGGCGATGGTGCGATGGGGAAACAGGCCGATCTGCTGGATCACGTACCCGATGCGCCGGCGCAACTCGGGGGCAGGGACGGTCATCACATCCTCACCGGCGACGGTGATCCGGCCCGAGGTGGGATCGATCAACCGGTTGATCATCTTGAGCGTGGTCGTCTTGCCGCAGCCGGAGTGCCCGACCAGCACCGCCACTTCGCCGGCGGCCACCTCGAGCGTCAGGTTGTCGACCGCGGGCGCGGCCGACCCGGGAAAGACCTTGGTGACGCCTTCGAGGCTGATCATCGGTTCGGGCATCGGACCTGCAACCTCCTTGGAGCGATGTGCGTTCCGGGTCTGGCGTCGTTGGTGGAGCGTGGGCAATCGACCTTAGACATTGGACGTTCGACAAGAAGACCGGGATGGGGCGGCGGGCAACCTTCTTGCGGGTGACGGGTGACGGGTGACGGGCGACGGGTGACGGGCGACGGGAGACGGGCGACCATCTTGCGGGTGACGGGAGACGGGTAACGGGCGGCGGGTGACGGGAGACGGGCGACGGGAGACGGGCGACCTTCTTGCGGGTGAGACGGGTGACGGGCGACGGTGCAGGTCAGGCGATCACGGACTCCCCGACGGCGTCGCGTAACGCCTCGACCATGTCGGTGCGCTCCCAGGTGAACGTCCCCGGCGGATCGTCGGGAGTCCGCCCGAAATGCCCGTGGTACGAGGTGGGCCGGTAGATCGGCCGGCGCAGATCGAGCGTGTCGATGATTCCCCGGGGGGTCAGCGGGAACAGGTCGCGAACCGCGGTCTCGAGGTCGCCCTCGTCGACCCGGGCGGTGCCCCGACAATCAACCGTCACCGCCGTCGGCTCGGCGATGCCGATGGCATACCCGAGACGAACTTCGCATTCGGTGGCGAGCGACGCGGCGACGATGTTCTTGGCGATGTAGCGAGCCATGTATGAGGCCGAGCGGTCCACCTTCGAGGGGTCCTTCCCGCTGAACGAACCTCCGCCGTGGCGGCCCCAGCCGCCGTAGGTGTCCACGATGATCTTCCGACCGGTCAGCCCGGTGTCCCCGGCCGGTCCTCCCTTGAGGAAGCGGCCGGTGGGATTCACGTGGACGGTGACCGAGTCGTCCCACCACTCGCCGAGCGCGGGTCTGACGATGTGGTCGATCGCTGCCGATCGCAGCTCCGCCTGACGGTCGGTCCACTCCGGACCGTGCTGGGTGGAGAGCACCGCCGAGTCGATGCGGCGCGGCTTGCCGTCCTCGTATTCCACCGAGATCTGACACTTGGCGTCGGGGCGGAGGCCGGGAATCTCATCGGAGCGGCGGACCTCGGTCTGGCGGGCGATCATGCGATGCGCCAACGTGATCGGGAGCGGCATCAGTGACGGGGTCTCGTCGGTGGCGTACCCGAACATCAACCCCTGATCGCCCGCCCCGATCTCGGCGCCCTGGAGCACGCCGCGGGCGATGTCCGGGGACTGTTGGTGCACGGCGACGATGATCTCGGCAGCCTCGGCGTCGAAGCCGACCTCGGCCGTCTGGTACCCGATGGCGCCCATGGTGTCGCGCAGGATCTCCCGGTAGTCCACCGTGACGTCGGCGGTGATCTCCCCGGCGATCACCGCGAGGCCATCGGTGAGGAGCACCTCGCAGGCCACCCGGGCATCGGGATCATCGGCGAGCACCGCGTCCAAGACGGCGTCGGACACCTGATCGGCGGCCTTGTCCGGATGGCCCATCGAAACCGATTCGCTGGTGAACAGATGGCGGCGCGGCTGCACCTTTGTTGGCTCCGGATGGTCGGTGAGGCTGTGGGGAGCGTAGTGGAGCTGTTGCCGGTTGCCCGTCAACCCGTACTTCGTTTCTCGTTTCTCGTTTCTGGCGCATCCGCGCTCGGCGAGCAACGAGCAACGAACAACGAATTACGAACAACGAACAACGAATTACGAACAACGAACAACGAACCCTCACCAGGCCTGGTGGTGGATCCTCCCCGTTCTGCGTCCCCGGGCCAGCGAACCGGAGCGGCGATCCGGCGCCGGGTGGCCGATCGTCACCACACCGATGATCTCCACCTCCGCCGGGACGGCGAGGATCTCGGCGACCCGGTCGATGCCTGCCCCGCCGTGGAAGCCGGCCGCCAGGCCCTCGTCCACAGCGGCGAGCAGGAGCGCCATCAGGGCGGCGCCCCCGTCCACCCACCACCAGGGGATGCGCCCGAGGGACGCCGGATCCTTGTCATCCTCGGCATAGCGGGCCCGGTACACCGCCGGCTCCACACAGAGGACCACCAGCGCCCCCGCGGTCGAGATCCACGGATCGAATCCCTTCGCCAGGTACTGCTCCTCGCCGCAGGCGTCGGCGACGGCGGTGATGGCCTCCCTACCGGTGATGCCGATCACCGAGATCCCCTGCGACCAGCCGGCGGAAGGTCCCCGGGTGGCGGCATCGAGGATCCGCTCCAGGGCATCGGACGGAATCGGATCTGCGGTGTAGCGGCGGACCATCCTCCGGCGGCGGAGGACGTCGGCGAAACGCATCAGACCAGGTCGAGGGCGGCGACGAGGTCGTTGAGCGCCTTCTTGGCGTCGGCGAAGAGCATCATCGTCCCGTCCTTGTAGAAGAGGGGGTTGTCGATCCCGGCGAAGCCCGGCGACAGCGAGCGCTTGACGACCACCACGGTGCGGGCATGGTCCACCTCGAGGATCGGCATGCCGTAGATCGGGCTGCCCGAGTCGTCGCGAGCGGCCGGATTGACCACGTCGTTGGCGCCGAGAACCAAGACGACATCGGTGCGGGGGAGCATGGCGTTGGTCTGGTCGAGGTCGAGCAGGTAGTCGTAGGGGACGTCGGCCTCGGCGAGGAGGACGTTCATGTGACCCGGCATCCGGCCGGCGACGGGGTGGATCCCGTAGCGGACCTCCACACCGCGGCGCTCGAGTATCGACGCCACCTCGCGCAACGCATGCTGCGCCTGGGCTACGGCCAGCCCGTAACCGGGCACGACCACCACTCGGTTGGCGTAGGCAAGAGCGATGGCCACGTCGTCGGCCGTCGTGGAGCGCACGTCGCCGTGCACGGTCGGCCCGGACTGCTCGCTCACCGCTCCGAAGGCGCCGAACAGTACGTTGGTGAGCGAGCGGTTCATCGCCTCGCACATCAGCGCGCTGAGGATGATCCCGGAGGCACCGACCAGGGCTCCGGCGATGACCAGGGCGGAGTTGTCGATCACGAACCCGGTCGCCGCCGCCGCCATGCCCGACAGCGAGTTGAGCAGGGCGATGACCACCGGCATGTCGGCACCGCCGATGGGGATGACCATCGCCACGCCAAGGATCAGGGAGATGACGGCGACGATGACGAAGGGCAGGCTCTGCTGGGTGGCCTGGGTCCACACTCCGAACCCGAGGATTCCGGCGAAGAGGGCGGCGTTGGCGACCTTCTGGCCGGGGTAGGTGATCGGCGACCCGCTGAGCAGGCCCTGGAGCTTGGCGTAGGCGATCATGCTTCCGGTGAAGGTCACCGCGCCGATGAACACCGACAGGATCATCGTCAGGATGACCTCGACCGGGAAGATCGCCTCACCGTCACCGCGCAGGAACTCGGCTCCGACCACCAGCGCCGAGGCCAGCCCGCCGAACCCGTTGAACGCCGCCACCATCTGGGGCATCGCGGTCATCTTCACCCGCATCGCCAGCACCGCTCCGATCAGCGAGCCGACCACCGCGCCGGCGACGAGGACCGCCCACGAGACCTCGTTGTCGATGAGCGTGACCACGATGGCGAGGGCCATTCCGCCCCCGGAGATCATGTTCCCGTTGCGGGCGGTGCGCGGGGATCCGAGCCGTTTGAGCCCGATGATGAATGCCACGGCGGCGACCAGGTAGAGAAGCGCCTCGAGGTTGACGTTCATTTCGGGTCCTCGCGCTTGGGCCTGCGGAACATGCCGAGCATCCGATCGGTCACCAGGTACCCGCCGACCACATTGATCATCGCCGCCGCCACCGCCACGAAGGCGAACACCGCCGCCATCGTGTTGTTCTCGATGCCGGTCGCCACGATGGCTCCCACGATCGTGATGCCGGAGACTGCGTTCGATCCCGACATCAGGGGGGTGTGCAGCGTCGGCGGCACCTTGGTGATCAGCTCGAACCCCACGAAGGAGGCGAGCACGAACACCACGATTGCGATTACCACTGCCGCCGGCATCAGACCCTCCCCTCGAGGGCGGCGAGCACCCGTTCGTCGGTGACCTTGCCGCCGCGGGCCACGCAGGTGGACGTGGCGATCTCGTCGTCGGGGCCGATGACCAGTGAGCCGTCGTGAGTCAGGTGCGTGATCAGGCTCAGCACGTTCCGGCTGTACATCTCGGAGGCATCGCCCGCGGTGTTGCGCGCCAGGTCCTCCGGGCCGTGGATGGCCACGCCGAAGTGCGCGACGACCTCCCCCGGCGATGTGAGCTCGCAGTTGCCTCCGGTCGGGGCGGCCAGATCGATGATCACGCTTGCCGGCTTCATCGAGGAGACCATCGCCGCGGTGATCAGCAGCGGGGCGCGCCGCCCCTGCACCTGGGCGGTGGTGATGATCAGATCGGATTCCGCCACGGCTGCGGCAAGGGCGTCCTGCTGCTGGCGGCGGGTTTCTTCGTCGACTTCGGCCGCGTAGCCGCCCGCCTGTTCGGCGGCGGCGACGACCGGGCCGCCGACGAACTTGGCCCCGAGGCTCTCCACCTGCTCGCGGGCGGCGGGGCGGATGTCGTACCCGGACACGATGGCTCCCAGCCTGCGGGCGGTGGCGATCGCCTGCAGCCCGGCGACGCCGGCACCGAGCACCAGGACCCGGGCCGGCCGGACGGTGCCGGCGGCGGTCATCATCATCGGAAGGAAGCGGGGGAGGGCGAATGCGCCGAGGAGTACCGCCTCATAGCCGGCCGAGGTCGCCTGAGAGGAGAGGGCGTCCATCGACTGGGCGAGGGTCGAGCGGGGGATCAACTCCAGGGCGAGGGCGGTGATGCCCGCCTCGGCGAACCGGGCGATCTCGGCAGGGGCGCCCAGGGGATCGAGGAACCCGATGACCGCCTTGGTCGGGCCCACGTCGTCGAGCGTGAGGGGTCCAACGCCGACGACCACATCGGCCGCCGGCGCGCCGTCGGAGATCTCGGCACCGGCAGCGATGTAGGCCTCGTCGGTCATGCCGGCGTCCATGCCCACGCCGGGCGGCACCACGACGCGATGGCCGGATGTGACCAGGGCGGCGGCGCCGCGGGGCACCAGGGCGACCCGTCGCTCGCCGGGGCGCGGTTCACGGACGACTCTTATCAACACGGGCCGGAAGGCTACCGCCCCCGGTGAGCGTCCTCGCCGTCGTCCCCGGTGGCCCAGCGATCCGAGTCCGCGGCGAGGAGCGCCGCCGACTGATCCGGCCCCCAGGTGCCCGCCGGGTAGGGGTGCACCGGCAATTCATACCCGAGGGCCGGGGTGTACAGCCGCCACGACTCCTCGACCTCGTCGGCGCGGACGAAAAGCGTCTGATCGCCCTCCAGCACGTCGGCGATCAGGGTCTCGTAGGCGTCGGGGATGTCGCCGAATGCCTCGGAGTAGGAGAAGTGGAGCGGGATGGTGCGTACCGCGTCGATGTCCCCGGGCTCCTTGACGTCGATCTCCAGTGAGAAGCCCTCATCGGGCTGGATGGTCAGATAGAGGACGTCGGAGTGCCCGACGCAGCCGTCGGGCACCCGGTGGTAGAGGCACACCGGGGGACGGCGGAAGGTCACCGCGATCTCCGTCACCCGTCGGGCGAGTCCCTTGCCGGTGCGGAGCAGGAACGGCACTCCCTGCCAGCGCCAGTTGTCGATCCACACCCGCACCGCGGCGTAGGTCGGGGTCGACGACCCGTCGGCGACGCCGGGGAGTGTGCGGTAACCCCGAACTGCGCTCCCCTCGACCACGCCGTCGCCGTACTGGCCGAGGACGTATGCCTCTGCGGGAATGCTCCTGATGGAACGGAGCACCTTGACCTTCTCGTCGCGTATCGCCGTGGCGTCGAACGCCGGAGGTGCCTCCATGGCCACCAGGGTCAGCAGCTGGGTGATGTGGCTCTGGATCATGTCGCGGATCACGCCGGCGGAGTCGTAGTAGCGGCCCCGCCGGCCCACCCCGAGCGACTCGGCCACGGTGATCTCGACGCGCTCGATGCGGTCGCGGTTCCACGACGACTCGAAGAGCGTGTTGGTGAAGCGAAACACGAGGAGGTTGCGCACCGTCTCCTTCCCCAGGTAGTGGTCGATGCGGTACACCTCGTCCTCGGCGAAGTGGGCGTGGACCACCTCGTTGAGCAGCCGTGCCGAGCCGAGGTCGCTGCCGAAGGGCTTCTCGACCACCAGCCGGGTCCAGCCCGGCCCTCCCTGGAGGCCGGCGGCACCGACGGCGGCGATGGCAGCCGGAAAGGCGGCAGGGGGCAAAGCCAGGTAGATCACCCGGTTGCCGGCGAGCCCATGATCCCGCTCGATCTGTTCGACCCTCCGGGCGAGGGGGTCGTAGCCGCCCTCGGCCGGCACCGGCACGTAGTAGAGGTGATCTGCGGCCCAGGACTCGGCGGACGCCCGGTCCACGCCGGTGCGGGCGAGGGCCTCGACTCCGGTGGCCCGGAAGGCGGCATCGTCCTGAACCGTGGTCGCCGCCCCGACAACGTAGGTCTCGCCGTCGTCGTGGGCCACCAGGGTGTGGAGAGCGGGAATCAGCTTCCGGGAGGTGAGGTCACCGGTGGCGCCGATGACCACGAAGACGTGCGGGTCGGGCTTCATGCGTTGTAGGTGCCGGCGGAGACGTCCCCGCCGTGGCCGGTCCAATCGGTGTGGAAGAACTCCCCGCGGGGCCGGTCCACCCTCTCGTAGGTGTGGGCGCCGAAGTAGTCCCGCAGTGCCTGGATCAGGTTGGCGGGCAGCCGGGCGCTGCGGTAGGCATCGAAGAACCCGAGCGCCGACGAGTAGGCCGGAACCGGGATGCCGGCGAGCACCGCGGCGGCGACGGTGCGGCGCCATCCGTCCTGGGCGGCGGCGACCGCCTCGGAGAAGTAGGGGGCGAGGAGCATGGTCGTCATGCCCGGGTCCGCCCGGAACGCATCCCGGATCTTGTCGAGGAAGGCGGCACGGATGATGCATCCCTCCCGCCACAACAGGGCGATGCCGCCGTAGTCGAGGTCCCATGCCCGCTCCACCGAGGCCGCCCGCGCCAGCATGAAACCCTGGGTGTAGGAGATGATCTTGGAGGCGTACAGCGCCTGTTCGAGGTCGGCGAGGACTGCGGCGCGCTCTCCGACGATCCGCCCGGAGGGGCCGCCGAGGACACCGGCGGCCTCGACCCTGGCCGTCACCAGGGCCGATATCGCCCGGGCGAACACGGCTTCGGATACCAGGGTCACCGGCACCCCCTCCTCGAGTGCGGACTCGACGGTCCAGCGGCCGGTGCCCTTCTGCCCGGCGGCGTCGAGGATCTGAGGAAGGAGCGGCTCGCCGTCCACCCGGTAGCGCATCACCGCGGCGGTGATCTCGACCAGGTACGACTCGAGGCGGCCCCGGTTCCACTCCGCGAACACTGCCGCCATCTCGTCGTGGTCCATGCCCAGCCCGACGCGCATCACCTGGTACGCCTCGGCGAGCAACTGGATGTCGCCGTACTCGATTCCGTTGTGGACCATCTTCACGAAATGGCCGGCGCCGTCGGAGCCCACCCAGTCACAGCAGGGGGTTCCGTCGGCGACCCTGGCGGCGATCGCCTGGAGCACATCGCGCACCAGGGGCCACGCCGCCGCAGAGCCGCCGGGCATGATCGACGGACCGTGGCGGGCGCCTTCTTCGCCGCCGGACACGCCGGTGCCCACGAAGAGCAGACCCCTGGCTTCGAGGGCCGCGGTCCGCCTGATCGTGTCGGTGTAATGGCTGTTGCCGCCGTCGATGACGACGTCACCCGGATCGAGCAGCGGCGCCAGGTGGTCGATCACATCGTCGACCGGGGGTCCCGCCTTGACCATGAGGAGGATGCGCCGCGGTCGGCGCACCGCCGCCACCAGCTCGGCAAAGCTGTCCGCTCCGGTGATGGTGGTCCCGGCGGCGGGCCCCGCCAGGAACGCGGCGGTCGTTGCCGGGGTGCGATTGTGCGCCACCACCCGGAAGCCGTGGTCGGCCATGTTGAGTGCCAGGTTCTGGCCCATGACGGCCAGCCCGATCAGGCCGATGTCACCCGTTGCGGGCACGCAGCTCCCTTCGACCCGGTCCAGGCTACCGGGGGAGCGGTTGCTGCCCGGGAGTGACCCGGCGGATTCCGCTACGGCAGCGGCGGGAGCCGACTCTGGTCGAGCCACGGGTCGAGGACCGCGGACAGGTCGCGGCCGGCGACCTGGTCGACCACGGCGAGGACATAGTCGGCGAGGATCTGCTTCATCACGTCGTCCGGGGTGACCACGAGGTTCCGGCCCACCTGATCCCACTGGGCGGTCACCGGTCGATGCGGGGACCGGTGATAGCGTCGGGTTCATGAGGTTCCGGCTCACCGCGGTGATCGGGCGGGCACTCGAGTTGGCCCGGGTGGTGCTGCGGGATCTCGACGCCGACCAGGTCCCATCATCGCTGCGGCGGGTGGTGGCGCACGCCGGTGACCTCACTCCGCCCCTCGCCGAGCGGCTCGCTCGGGAGATCGATCGCTTCGATTGGCTGCGGGAGAAGACCGCGGCGTCGTGGCCGGGCGCCGATCCCACCACCGACGGTCCCGACCGCGGCTCGGCGCTCTTCCTGCTGCGGCCGGACGGGTGGGCAACCGACCTGATGAAACTCTCCGTCGAGTCTGCCGACGATGGCCAGGGGCGGAAGGCGCGTGCCGCCGATGCCCGTGATCGCGAGCTCGAGGTGACCCGCGACAAGCTGAAGGCGGCGGCCAAGGAAGCTGCCGAGCTGCGACGGCGAGTGACCGAGCTGGAGCGGGCCGAGCGGGCTCCGGAGAGGCGGCGCGCCGCCGCCGAGGCGCGCGACACCGACAGCCTTCGGGAGGCAAGCGAACGCCATCGCCGGGAGCTGGGCGAAATCCGGGGCAGGCTGACTGATACCGAGGCGTCGCTCCGGGCTGTCCGTGAGGAGCTGCGGGAGGCGAAGCGGGATCGCGCCGACGCGGTAGGGCGGCTCGACGCCATCCGCCACTCCGGATCCTGGGCGGACCGGGATCCCGTGGACCTGGCGGTGCATCTCGACGCGGTGGCGGCACAGGCCCGGCTGCGCCCCGAGGGAGCAGCGGTCACCGGGGATCTCCCGCCACTGGCTCTCCCCAAGGGAGTGCGGCCCGACTCCGCCGCCGCGCTCGATCGCGTCCTGCGCATGCCCGGGCCGGTGGGGCTACTGGTGGACGGTTACAACGTCGGGCTGGCGCTGGGGGCCGCTCCGCCGGGGGAGGTGCGTGCCCGACTCGAAGATGTGCTGCGCCGGGTACGTCGGCTGGGCGGACCGGGCATCACGGTGACGGTGGTGTGGGACTCCGCCGCCGAGCCCGATGGACCCCGGGTGCCGGAGGGCCTCGATGTCCGCTTCGCACCGCCCGGCGTCCCCGCCGACGACGTCCTGGTGGAACTGGCGGCGGCAGTGCCCAGAGCCGTCGTGATCACCAACGATCGCGAGGTAAGGGAACGCGCCGAGGCCGTCGGCGCCCTCACGCTGTGGTCCACCGCCCTCGTCCAGTGGGCCCGGAAGCGCTAGCGACCCTCGCCGGCGAACCCTGCCGCCAATCGTGTCACACCCTCCTCGTACGGTGACCCCGTCGGGAGCAGAGACCGCGAGGAGGAAGCGATGCTGATCGATTGCGGCGAGTGCGCCATGGAGCACACCCCGGCCTGCCACGACTGTGTGGTGGCCCACGTGCTGTCGGAGATCCTCGGGCCACTCGAGGTCGACGCCGAGTCGGTGGCCGCGCTCGAGGTGCTCGCCGATGCCGGGCTGGTGCCGGAGCTTCGCCTGGTCCCCAGGGCCGTCAACGGGTGAGGGCGTCCCCGGTTGTCACACCTAGCCTCCGGCGGGTGGAGCTGTTCGAGCGAATCCGCCGGGAAGCCGACGCTTCCGGCCTCACCGGGCTGGGGGTGTGTTCGGTCGAACCATTCGATCAGACCCGCCAAGACATCATCGCCGCCAACTCATCGGGCCGGGCGGCGTCGCTGACGTTCACGTTCTCCAACCCGGAGCGCTCCAGCGACGTGAGGAGCAGCTTCCCCTGGGCCGAGCGGCTGGTCGTCGCCGCCCACGCCTATCTGCCGACTGCGGGATCGCCCGGCGCCGCCGCGCCGGGCACCGGGAGGATCGCCCGGTTCGCCGAGGACGACCACTATCGGCCGCTGCGTGGGGGGTTGCATCGCATCGGCGAGCTGCTGCGCTCTGGCGGGCACCGCGCCGAAGTGCTGGCGGACGACAACCGGCTGGTGGACCGGGCGGCGGCGGTGCGGGCCGGGGTCGGATGGTGGGGCAAGAGCACGATGGTGCTGGTGCCGGGGGCCGGACCGTGGGTGCTCTTGGGGAGCGTCGTGACCGACACCCTGCTCCCGGTGACCGCTCCGATGCGGCGATCGTGCGGGGCCTGTGATGCCTGCCTCCCCGCCTGCCCCACCGGAGCGCTGGTCGCCCCCGGAATCCTCGACGCCTCCCGGTGCCTCGCCCGCTGGGCGCAGGCGCCGGGGTGGATTCCCGAGGAGTACCGGGCCTTGATGGGGGACCGCATCTACGGATGCGACGACTGCCTGGAGGCGTGCCCGCCGGGAGACCGCGTGCTCGCCGCGGCGGTGGAGCCTGCGGGGCGGGTCGACGTGGTCGCTCTGCTCGGCGCCGACGACGACGAGTTGCGGGATCGCTTCGACCGGTTCTACATCCCCCGCAACGACGTGCGCCACCTGCGACGCAACGCCCTCATCGTCGCGGGCAACTCGAGGGATCGCGCGATGGTGGACGCGGTCGCTCCGTTCGTCGAGCACTCCGATCCGATGCTGCGCGGTCATGCCGCCTGGGCCTTGGGGCGCCTCGGTGGCGAGAAGGCGGCGACGGCGCTGGCGGTGCTCCGCCACGATCGCGATCCGGCGGTGGCCGCCGAGGCCGCGGCGGCCACCGCCGGTACGCTGGGCTGATGCTGCTCGTCTCGGACGTCCACGGCGCGTTCGACGCCCTCGCCCGCGTGGCGGCCTCCGGGGAGACGTTGCTCGTGCTCGGGGATCTCCTCAATTTCGTCGACTACCGCACGATGGACGGGATGCTCGCGGAGGTGGCCGGTAAGGAGTTCGTCATTCGCCTCGCCGGGCTGCGCACCCGCGGGGAGCACCATGCCGCCCGGGACCTGTGGGCCGAGTTCAGCGCCGGGCGCGAGACGGAGATCCGGGAGCGCTACGACGCACTCACCCGCGCTGCCTATCGCCGCGCCGCTCGGGCCCTCGCCGGGTCCGGCGCCTACGTGACCTACGGGAACGTCGACCGCCCGGGGCTCCTTGCCGAGATGCTCCCCGAGGGGGTGACCTTTGTCGATGCCGCGGTCTTCGAGATCGAAGGGATCGTCGTCGGCATGGTCGGCGGCGGGGTCCCCTCCCTCGGCGTCCCCGGAGAGGTCACCCACGACGCCATGGCGACCCGGCTTGGGGGGCTGGGACCGGTGGAGATGCTGTGCACCCACGTTGCTCCGGCGGTTCGTCCGCTGTCCACCGATGTCGTCGGCGGTCGTCCCAAGGAGTCGGTGCCGGTTCTCGATTACCTGCGGGAGCACCGGCCCCGATGGCACTACTTCGGCGACATCCATCAGCCCCAGGCGATCTCCTGGCGGGTCGGCCGAACGCTATGTCGCAACGTCGGCTACTTCCGGGCCACCCACCGCCCGGTGCGTCATGGCTGACCGGGGCCCGTCCGAGCGCATCGACCTCGAGCGACTCGCCGCCGCTTACGACTACCGGGCGATGGGAGCGGGGGATCGGGCCCGGGCGGCCACTGCTGCAGAAGCGGCCGGTCTCGACTCCGGGGACGTCGCCATCGACGTCGGGGGCGGACGTGGTGCCCACGCCGCGGTCTTTGCCGCGACCGGGGCACTGGCGATCGTGGCCGATCGATCGCCGACGATGGCGGCCCACGCTGCGGAGTCGGGGATCCGTGCCGTCGTCGCCGACGGCGGGCACCTCCCCTTCGTCGACGGGGTGGCCGGGCTGGTCTACTTCCATCTGGCGATCCACCACGGGGATCCGGTCCGAATGCTCGCCGAGGCGGCCCGGGTGTGCCGTCCCGGTGGATTGGTCTGGGTGTGGACCCTCGACCCCGCGCATCACCGGGCCTCTTTCCTGGCGCGATGGTTCCCCTCGGTGGTGGCGATCGACGAGCGCCGCTTTCCGCATCCCGAGCAGCTGGAACGCACCATGGCCGAGCGCTCCCTGATTGCCGGTCCCTCTCTCGTGGTGTCCGAGGAGATCAGCCGCACCGCCGGTTCCTGGGAGGAGGCGGTGCGGGGCGGGTTCGTCAGCACCCTCCAGTTGATCCCGGCCGGAGAGCTGGAAAGCGGTCTGGCGCGGTTCCGCGAGGCGCACCCGGATCCGGCTGAGGAGCTCGCCTACACGCTCACCTACCGCAGCGTGGCCGGATTTCGCCCGTCGCTAGTGTCCTGAGAATGGAAGGAACCGTCCGCACCAGCGAGACGTCTGCGGCACCGGATGTGGTGTTCGCAGTCGCCGCCGACTTGAACGCCTACCCGGAGTGGGCCACCGGCGTGGCGGCGGTCGAGGTGCTCGACACCGACGACGCCGGCCGGGCACAACGCGCCCGGTTCGAGGTCGATGGGTTCATCAAGCGGATCAGCTACGAGTTGGTATACGAGTACGACCATCCCCACCGGATCGCCTGGCGAGCCGTGCCCGGTGACGACATCAAGGACATGGAGGGCTACTACGAGTTCCGGGCGCGCGAGGACGGCGGCACCGACATCGTGTACGCACTGCGTGTGGAAACGGCGTTTGCCGTGCCCGGCTTCCTCCGCCGCCAGGCCGAAAAGCAGATCGTTCAGGCCGCTCTGCGCGGCCTTCGTCGCCGCGCGGAGGAACAGGGGGCCCGCTGATGCGGGTGCTCCTCATCACCGGCAAGGGCGGCGTCGGCAAGACCACCGTGTCGGCGGCGACCGCGCTGCGCGCCGCCGACCTGGGCTACCGCACCCTGGTGATGTCCACCGATCCCGCTCACAGCCTCGGCGACGCGTTCTCCGTCGAACTCGGCGACCTGCCGACGCCGGTGGTCCCCGGCCTGCACGGCCAGCAGATCGACGCCCAGCGGCGCCTCGAGGCCCATTGGGGAACGGTGCGGGATTACCTGGCCCAGCTGTTCGACTGGGGCGGGGCGGATGGGATCGCCGCCGAGGAGCTGGTGGTGTTCCCCGGCATGGACGAGTTGTTCGCCCTCGCCGAGGTGCAGGATCACGTGGCGTCGCGCGACTACGACGTCATCGTCGTCGACTGCGCCCCGACCGCGGAGACCCTGCGCCTGCTCAGCCTGCCGGACATCCTCGGGTGGTACATGGAGAAGCTGTTCCCCCTCGAGCGCCGGGTGGCCAAGGTGGTCCGCCCGGTGTTGTCGAGGGTGATGTCGATGCCGATCCCCGGAGACGACGTGTTCCAGGCGGGAGAGGGGTTCTACGGTCGGATCGAGGGCGTGCGCCGAGTGCTCGCCGATCCCGACGTGACCAGCGCCCGCCTGGTGATGAACCTCGAGAAGATGGTGGTGAGCGAAGCGCGGCGCACCTATACCTACCTCGGCCTGTTCGGCTACGCGGTCGATGCCGCCATCGTCAACCGGATCATCCCCGATGCGGTCACCGACCCGTACTTCAAGCGATGGAGGGAGCTACAGGCCGAGCATCTCGAAACCGTCCGGGAAGCCTTCGCCGATCTCAGCCTTCTGCGCCTGCGCCTGTTCGACGAGGAGATGGTCGGGATCGACAAGCTCCGCCTGGTCGGGGAGGAGCTCTACGGCGATCGTGATCCCACTGTGCGTCTGGCGACCAGCACGCCCTTCCGGGTCTTCGAGGAAGACGGCGAGGTCGTGCTGGCGCTCTTCCTGCCACTCGTCGACAAGGGCGATGTCGATGTGATGCGGCGCGGCGACGAGGTGTACGTGACCGTCGGCCCCTACCGGCGATCGCTGTTGCTCCCCGACTCGTTGCGGAGGCGCGCGGTGATCGGGGCGAGGCTGTCGGGACGGGAGTTGTGGGTCAGATTCGGAGTCCACGGTGGATGACGGATCCGACCTCAGCGAGGCGGCGCGTCGCGGGTTGCAGCGGGCCGCGGTCCACATGATGAAGGCGGCGATCGAGGTGGTGGCCGGGATCTCGGCGTTCCTCGAGGAGATGGGAAGCAGCTCCGCCGAGAACGCCGAAGGGCGGGACCACGGCGAAGGAGACCCCCAGCACATCCCGGTGGAGTAGGCGTCACGCGAGGCGGTGACCGCGTCGGCGACCACCGCCTCGCCGTCGGACGAGCGCTCAGCTGCCGGTGATGTCCACCTTTACCTTGCGGGGGAGCACTTCGGGACGCCTGGGTACGGTGACCTCGATGATCCCTTTGTCCGCCTTGGCGCTGATCTCGGTGGGGTCGAGCCCGTCGGGGAGCACCAGGGTGCGGGTGAACTCGCCGGTGAAGATCTCCCGGCGGTGGAATCCGCCTTCCGCGGTGGTCTCGTCGAGCGAGCGCTTTCCGGAGATGGTCAGCGTGCGGTCCTCGACGGTGACGTCGACGTCCTCGGGATCGACCCCGGCGACCTCGACCCGGATCACCAGGTTGGTGTCCCGGTCGAAGATGTCGATCCGGGGCTGCCAGCGGCTCGGGGCCGAGGGGCGGTCGAGGATCCGGTCGATTTCCCGCAGCATCGAGAACGCGTCGAGCGGCATGAGATCGGTGATCATGTGATTCCTCCTTCTCTCTCTCACGATGATACTCCTATAACCTGAGTATATACCACTCATATTTCCGCATTCTTTAGCCATCAGGTCGGCCGAAGGGCGGAGGAGATAGCCTGGGCGAAGCCGAGGGGAGGCATCGGTGGCGGTGATCGCGGTCGACTGTGGGGGGACCAACCTGACGGCCGGGTGGGTGGAGCGCGCCGGGACACCCCAGCGGCTGGTCACGGTGCCCACCCCGGCGACCGCCGGGGCGATCCCGGAAACGATTCTTCAGTTGATGGCCGCGCTCCCTCCGGCGGCAGGGGTGGGTATCGGGATCGCCGGTCTCGTGGACCACAGCACCGGATCGCTGTTGTGGATGCCGCATCGCCCGGGAAGCACCCCGGTCGGCGCGGCCGTCGCCGCCGGGTGCGGGCTCCCCACGTCCGTGGACAACGATGCCAACGTCACCGCGCTCGCCGAGGCGGTGGCAGGTGCCGGGGTGGGTCATCGGGTGGTGCTGGCGGTCACCGTCGGGACGGGAATCGGCGGGGGACTGGTGATCGACGGGACGGTGGAGCGGGGCCGGGGCCACCTGGGTGAGATCGGCCACATGACCGTCGATCGCGACGGGCGGCGATGCGCCTGCGGGAGCCGGGGCTGCTGGGAGGAGGTGGCCTCCGGGCGGGCGCTCGACCGCGCCGCGGCGGCGCTCGGGCTCGGCGATGGCATCGCGCTCGTGGAAGCGGGAGCGGCCGGCGATGCGGAGGCGGCCGCGGGTGTCGCCGCGGTCGGCGCCGCTTTCGGCCATGGGTTGGCGAGCCTGGTCGCCATCCTCGATCCCGATGTGATCGTCGTGGGTGGGGGAGTGGTGTCCGC
>Ga0154791_107_pt1 | contig 27905 bp, 29 predicted proteins | sample Rifle2008BG16ft_FD_105799 | JGI IMG/M metagenome (GOLD analysis project Ga0154791, IMG submission 105799) | Actinobacteria bacterium RBG_16_68_21
AGGCCATCCGAAGCGACGAGCTCGCGATGGGTTCCCTGTTCGACGATCCGGCCCTCGTCGAGCACCAGGATGCGATCGGCGGCGAGCACCGTGGACAACCGGTGGGCAATGACGAACGATGTCCGGCCCGCCATCACCCGCTCCAGGGCCTCCTGGATGAGCGCCTCCGATCGGGCATCGAGATGGGACGTCGCCTCGTCGAGCACCAGGATTCGAGGATCCTTGAGAATGACCCGGGCGATGGCGACCCGTTGCTTCTCTCCCCCGGAGAGGCGGTAGCCCCGCTCGCCCACCATCGTCTCGTATCCGTCGGGCAGCGAGTCGATGAACTCTCCGATGTTGGCGGCTCGCGCCGCCGCCGCGAGTTCCTCCTGGGAGGCATCGGGCCGGGCGTAGCGCAGGTTCGCCGCGATCGTGTCGTGGAACAGGTAGGCCTCCTGGGTCACCACCCCCACGGCGTGAGCCAGCGTGGCCGTTGAGAGCCTGCGCACATCGTGGCCGTCGATGAGCACCCGACCCGCCGTCGTGTCGTAGAGCCGGGGGATCAGGTAGGTGACCGTGGTCTTCCCCGCGCCGCTCGGACCGACCAGCGCCACCAACTCCCCGGGAGCGACGTCGAAGTCGAGATGGTCGATGGCCCGGGCTCGCCCGGTGCGGGCGGCAGGTTGCGGTGCTTCGGCGCCTTCGGTGAATCCCCGCCACGACCGGCGCGGCACGAGGGCCAGACCCACCGGCGAGGCCGATCGATAGTCGAAAGACACGTCCTCGAAGGTCACCCGACCGGCCACCTCGGGAAGCTCGACCGCGTCGGGGCTCTCGGAGATGTCTCTCTCGAGGTCGAGCACCTCGAAGACACGCTCGAAGGACACCAGCGACGTGGCCAACTCGACGCGGGCGTTGGAGAGCGCCGAGAGCGGCCCGTACAACAGGGCCAGGTACGCGGACAAGGCCACAACCGTCCCCACGGTGAGAGTGCCGCGGATCACCAGCACCGCACCGAGCCAGAACACCAGCGCCGAGCCGACGGCGCTGACGACACCGAGTGCCAGGAAGAACCAGCGCCCGATCAACGCCCGCCTCACGCCGAGATCGCGCACCTCTGCGGCGTGGTCGGCGAACCTGGCGTCCTCGTCCGCCGCCCTGCCGAACAGCTTGACGAGAAGGGCTCCGCTCAGGTTCAACGTCTCGTTCATCGCCGAGTTCATCCGAGCATTGGACTGCATCTGCTCCCTGGTGAGACGACGCAGCACCTTGCCGACGCGCCGACTCGGGAAGATGAAGAGCGGAAGGATGACCACCGCGGCGAGCGTCAGCCGCCACTCGAGCCGGAGCATCACAGCCAGAGTCGCCAAGGTCGAGAACGCATTCGACGCCACCGAGACGAGCGTGCCGGTGACCGCGGACTGTGCCCCGACCACGTCGCTGTTCAGCCGGGACATCAGTTCCCCGGGCCGGGTGGTGGTGAAGAATCCGAGCGACATCCGCTGGAGGTGCGAGTAGACCGCGGTGCGCAGATCGAAGATGATGCCTTCGCCGGCCCGAGCCGATGCCCAACGCTGCGCCACCCCGACCACGCCGTTGATAATCGGCACGGCCACCATCGCCACGCCGAGGAACGTGACCCGTGTCAGGTTTCCCTCAGGAATGGCCACATCGATGAGGTTCCGCATCAGCAGGGGCGGGACGAGGGAGACCAACGTGATCACCACGATCGTGGCGAGCACCGCCAGCAGCAACCCCCGGTAGGGAAGAGCGTGACGCGCCACACGGCGCAGCAGCGCCCGGTCGATGGTCGGGCGATCCTGTTCTTCGTCGTACTGGATGTACGACCACCAGCCACCGCTGTGGAAGATGGGGTGACCTCCTGCGTCGCCGCCCGAGGCTAACCCCTCCGGGGCGGCATGCCGTCCTCTCCCGTCCGGCCTAACGCAGCGCGACCACGAGGTCCAGCGGAATGGTCGCCTGGGCCATCGCGAAGCACCCGTCCTCGGAGACGCCGGTCCGGCAGAAGAGCTGGTAGACGAAGTCGCCGTGGGTCCAGGTGAGCTGACGCCCTTCGGCCATCTGAAAGGAGAAGATCTCGTCGTCCGGGTCACCGGCGAACGTCTTGATGCCGACCTCGAGCACCGCCAGCTGACCAGCGGTGCGGGGCAGCGTGTACGGCTCCGCCACCCAGAATCCGAAGGCCGCCGCGGTCGAGGGGTCGAGGCTGGCGGTGACCGTGTCGAACACCAACTGGCTGGTCACGTGAGTGACCCCTTCGGGGACGAGTTCCGGGAACTCGATCCCGGGTAGGGCGTTGGCGATCTCCCGACGGCTGGCCTGCACCCAGGGATTGACCTGGTTGCCGCGGAACCACACCGCGATGATCGTGTCGTCGGCACCGCGATCGGTCGTCGCTCCGAGGGAATCGTTCACCCACACCAATCCCGTTATCCCCTTGAGACGGAGGGAGGCGCCACCCGTCGCCACCGTGGTGGTCGTCGTCGTGGTGGCACCGCCGTGAACGATGTCGGCCGACAGATCCCCCACTCCGCTCAGCAGGTCGCCGCAAGCCGACGCGAGGACGACACACGACAAGAGCAGGATTGTCCGACGCACAGGAAGCCTCCCGGTATCGAGAAGTATCGTCGGCAGCCCGGGCAATCGGGTTCAATGTTCCCTCGTGGAGAGCCCCACTCTCCCCGGTACCCTCGGCACCGTGCTCCAGGTGCTCACCGAGTCGCTCGATCCGCCTTCTCTCGACACCGCGGCCTCCGCGGCACTGCTGCAGCAGGTGGGTGCCGGCCTCGCTCCTCCGACCCTGCGGTTGTTCGTCCCCCGCCGCAGCGTGGCGTTCGGACGACAGGACGCGGTCCGTCCCGGCTACCGCCAGGCGGTCGCCGAGGTCAGGGACGCCGGGTTCTCTCCTGTGGTGCGTCTCGCCGGAGGAAAGGCGGCGGTGTTCCACGAGGGCACGCTCGCCTTCGCCTGGACCATGCCGGATGACCGGCCGCGCCTGGCGATCACCACCCGATTCGAGGCGATCGCGGCGATCGTGGCGGATGCCTTCGACCGACTCGGCATCGACGCCAGGATCGGCGAGGTTCCCGGGGAGTACTGCCCGGGGGCCTACTCGGTGAACGCCCGCGGGGCCCGTAAGCTCATGGGCGTAGGTCAGCGCCTTGTCCGGGGAGCGGCCCACCTCGGAGGCGTCGTGGTCGTAACCCGGGCCGATCTGGTCAATCTCCCGCTGATTCCGGCCTACCGGGCGCTGGGATACGAGTGGGATCCCGGAGTCACCGGAGCCGTAGACGAGGAGAGCCCCGTCGCTCTTGCCGACGTTCGCACCGCGCTGCTCGAAGCGTTCGCCCGCGCCGGACACGATCTGGTCGATGGCCGCATGGACGACGAGACACTCAGCAGGGCTGCCGCCCTCGCCGGGCACCACGAGATACCCTGACCCGATGCGCCTGCTCGTCATCAACGGACCGAACCTCAATCTGCTCGGCACCCGGAGACCCGACGTCTATGGCGCCGCCACCCTCGGCGAGCTCGAGATGCTGTGCCGCCGCTGGGGAGCCGCTGCCGGGGCGTCGGTCGACACCTTCCAGTCGAACCACGAGGGTGCCATCATCGATCGGCTCCACGAGGCGATAGGCGCCGTCGACGGGATCGTGATCAACCCCGGCGCCCTCACCCACTACTCCTACGCGCTCCACGACGCCATAGAGGCAGTGGGAATCCCCACGGTGGAGGTGCACATCTCCGACATCGCCGCGCGCGAGTCCTGGCGGGCACAGTCGGTGGTGTCGACGGTGTGCGCCAGCACCATCTCCGGGGAGGGCCTCGACGGGTATCGACGGGCGATCGAGTACCTGGCACACCGCGCCGACTGACCACCGTCTCTCTACGAAACCGCCTCCCGCCAACGGTTGAGGCCTTCGACGAGATCGTCGTCACCCAGGGCGAACGAGAGGCGCACGTGGTCGGGCGCCCCGAAGGCTTCGCCGGGGACCACCGCGATCTCGATCTCCTCCAGCAGGGCCGACGCCAGATCGAGGGATGACGTGACCACGCGATCGCCGATCCGCCGGCCCAACAGCCCGGCGACGGAGGGAAACGCATAGAACGCACCCTGCGGCTCCATGGTCGACAGCCCGGAGATCTCGCTCAGCATCCGGTACATCGTCTTGCGGCGTCGGTCGAAGGCTTCTCGCATCGCGTCCACGGTGTCCATCGGCCCGGTGAGCGCGGCGATGGCGGCCCGCTGGGACACGTTGGCGACATTGGAGACCGAGTGCGACTGGAGGCGCCCCGCCGCCGCCGCCACCTCCTTGGGACCGATCAGCCATCCGACCCGCCAACCGGTCATGGCGTAGGTCTTGGCCACCCCGTTGGTGATCACGCAACGGGCCGCCGCCTCGGGCGCGACGACCGCGATGGAGGAGAAGACGGATGATCCGTACACGAGATGCTCGTAGATCTCGTCGGCGAGGATCCAGATGCCGTGCCGTGCCGCCCACTCACCGATCGCCGCCACCTCGTCGGGCGGATAGACCGCCCCGGTGGGATTCCCCGGCGACACGAACACCAGCACCTTGGTGCGTTCGGTGCGGGCCGCCTCCAGGGCGGCGACGTCCACCCGGAACCCCTCTTTCACCGAGGTGGGAATCACCTTGACCACCCCGCCGAAGAGAGCCGCGGCCTCGGGAAACGACACCCAATAGGGGGCGGGAAGCAGCACCTCGTCGCCGGGATCGATCAAGGAGGCGAAAGTCGCGAACACCGCTCCCTTCCCGCCGTTGGTGATGACGACGTTCTCGGGTCGGACCTCGAACCCGCTGTCCCGGGCCGTCTTCTCGGCGACCGCCGCCCTGAGGTCGGGAAGTCCGCTCGCCGGCGTGTAGCGATGATTCCTGGGATCGGCGGCGGCGAGTTGGGCCGCCTCGACCACATGCGCCGGCGTCGGGAAATCGGGCTCCCCCGCGCCGAACCCGATCACCGGTCTTCCCTCTGCTCTCAGCGCCGCCGCCCGGGCGGTGACGGCAAGCGTCGCCGACTCCGAGATCGCCGCTACGCGCTGTGCGATTCCTTCGCTCATGTTCTCCTCGCAACGGGAGACCCTTTATACCCGGTCCCCGGGCGGTCTCCGTCGGGACCCGGCACCGGCGGTATTCTCGGTGACCCGACCGAGAGTTCGCCACGCCAATCGTCCTCCTCATGCGCCACGCGAAGGCGGACCGGCCTGCCGGGGTCGCCGATCGCGAACGACCGCTCACCGAGCGCGGCCGGGGCGACGCGCGGGCCATCGGCATGGCGCTGTCCGCGCTCGATCCGGCCCCGGGCGTAGTCGCCACCTCGCCGGCGCGACGCACCCTGGAGACGACAGAGATAGTGCTGGCCGCCGCGGGCTGGTCGGCCCGCACCTACGTACGTGACGAGCTCTACCGAGGCGGCGTCGACGAAGTCCTCGACTTGATCCGCGCCACGGCCGACGAGGTGACCCTGATCGTCGGGCACGAGCCGACCTGGTCGGCAACGGTCACGGCTCTCTGCGGCGGGTCGGTCCACATGCCGACCGCTGCCGTCGCCGCGATCGCGCTGAGCGACCGGAACCGCCCGAGCGGCTCCGGTTCTCTGCTGTGGATGATCACCCCGCGCCTGGCGCGAAGCGGGTCGCCGGCGTGACTCCGCTGCGCCGGTCGATGGGATACCTGACGGCTTCACGTCTCGTGGTGAACACCGCGTTTCGCTTCGTCTTTCCCTTCCTTCCGGCGATCGCCCGGGGTCTCGGCGTTTCGCTCGAGCGTGCCGGCCTGCTGCTGTCGGCACGATCCATCAGCGGGATCGCCACTCCGTTGGTGGTCGCCACGGTCGGGCGGGGTGAGCGTCGCCTTCGTCTCGCCGGCTGGTCGCTGGGCCTGTTCGCCGTCGGCGCGGCGGTGACCGCGGCAACCGGCGTCTACGCCGGAGCCCTGGTCGGTTTCGTCCTTCTCGGGTTGGGCAAGCCCGGCTTCGATGCGGCCGCCCAGGCATATATCGCCGATCGCACCCCGTACCACCGCCGCGCCCGTTATCTCTCGGTGCTCGAGCTGACCTGGGCGAGCGGGCTCCTCCTCGGAGCTCCGGCGGCAGGCTGGTTGATCTCCCGCTTCGGGTGGCGGGCGCCCTTCTGGTGGGTGGCGATCCTCGTCGGGCTGGCGGCAGCCCTGGCTCCCGCGTCATTGGATCGCGACCGACCTGCGGCCGAGCAAGAGGGTGCCGCCACCAAGCTGGGCCGCTCGGCGACATCGCTGCTCGCCGTCGTAGCGCTGTTCTCGCTTGCCGCCGAGCTCACCTTCGTGGTCTTCGGGGCCTGGCTGGAGGACCGCTTCGCCCTCTCCCTCACCGCGCTCGGGGTGGCGTCGCTCGTCGTGGGGTTGGCGGAGCTGAGCGGTGAGGCTGCAGTGCTGGTCTTCGCCGACCGGATCGGGAAGCGGCGGATGGTGGTGGCGGGGCTGTTGGCATCCGGATTCGGGTATCTGATGCTCGGCGGGCTGGGTGGTTCTCTCGTTCCCGGGATCGCCGCGCTGTCGCTCACCTTCATCGGCTTCGAGGTGACGATCGTGTCGGCGATCCCTCTGGCCACCGAGGTCGCCCCGGCGGCGCGCGCCCGATACCTGGCCCTCCTCATGGTGGCGATCAGCATCGGCAGGGCTGCCGGAGATGCCGTGGGTCCGGCACTCTTCCGGTGGCACGGACTCGCCGCCAACACCACGGCCTCGGCCGCAGTCACCGCGATCGCCCTCACCGGGCTGCTCAGGTGGACCGCCGCCGAGGCCAGGGAGCTCCCGCCGACCCGCTAGCCGATGGCCGCCAGGCGGCCCACCAGGAGATCGAAGAAGCCCTCCGCATCCACCTCGCGGATCCAGGTGGCGTTGCGAGGCCCGGAGGTCATCCCCCACCAATCGACGACGGTCATGCCCCTGGTGAGCGGCGACTCGGTTTCGATCTCGACCCCGACCAGCTTGCCGCGGAACAGCTCCGGCTTCAGCAGATAGGCGATGACGCACGGATCGTGGAGCGGTCCGCCCGCCATCCCGTACTTCGCCACGTCGTACCGCTCGTAGAAGGTGAGCAACCCGTGAACGGCCTCGCCGACTCGTGTACCCAGGGCAGCAAAGCGCTCCAGGTGCCGGGGAAGGATGAGCGCCCGATGGGTGACGTCGAGCGGCAGCACCGTGATGGGTGCGCCGCAGCGGAACACCACATCGGCTGCCTCGGGGTCGACGTATATGTTGAACTCCGCGGTCGGGGTGGTGTTGCCCCCCTCGAAGAACCCGCCGCCCATCAGCACGATCTCGCGCAGCATCGCCGCCATGCGGGGTTCGCGATCGAGAGCGGTGGCGACGTTGGTGAGGGGGCCAAGCGGGCACAGGGTGATCGTCCCCGGCGGCGCAGACGTCACGATTTCCACGATCGCATCAACGGCATGGCCTGCGGCGACTGCGGTCACCGGTTCGGGGAGGGTCGCGCCGTCGAGCCCCGACCTGCCGTGGACGTACTCGGCGGTGATCAGCGCGCCGTGCAGGGGACCGTCGCATCCGGCGTAGACCGGAACCTCGGTCCTGCCCGCCAATTCGACCATCTTGAGGGCGTTCACCGTGGTCAGGGCGAGGGGAACGTTCCCCGCCACAGTGGTGATCGCCCGGACCTCGAGCTCCTCAGGCGATGCCAGCGCCAGAAGGATTGCCACGGCATCGTCTTGCCCGGGATCGGTGTCGATGATGATCGGGCGGGGGGTCATGCCTCGTCCAGTGCGGCGACGTCGCTCCTTGTGGGCAGGGACGACTGCGCACCCCAGCGGGTGGCGGCGGCGGCTCCGCAGCGCACCGCCCAGTGGGCCGCCGCGACCAAATCGGCCCCCGCCACCAGTGCATCGGCCAGGCCTCCGCAGAACGCGTCACCCGCCGCGGTGGGATCGACCGGGGTGATCGCCGGAGCCGCTACGTGAGCCACCGTTCCCGCGGTGACGACCACGGCCCCCTGAGCGCCGAGCGTCACCACTACTGCCGCCGGCCCGCGTAGACGGCGCGCCATGCGGGCGGCATCGTCGGGGCCGGCGGGCGGCTCCTCACTCAAGAGCACCCCCAGCTCGGTGGCGTTGGGGACCAGGACGTCGGTGAGGGCGAGGAGCTCCGGGGGAACCGGGGCCGCCGGGGCCGGATTCAAGACAAACCTCCCCCGGGTGAGGCGGGCCGCCTCGGCCACCGCCGCCAGGGGCACCTCGAGTTGTGCCAGGGTGACGCTCGCCTCCGCGAGCACCGCGACGGCGGCACGGACGTGGACCGGTTCCAGCCAGCCGTTGGCTCCCGGATCGACGACGATCGAGTTCTCCCCGGAGTCGGCGACCGTGATGACGGCCATCCCGGAGGCGGTGCCGGTAATCGTCCGGATCGCGGACGTGTCCACCCCCGCCGCCGCCAGCGCGGCCGCCAGCATCGGCCCGGCACCGTCGTCTCCGACGGCCCCGATCATGGCGACGGTGCGCCCCAGTCGGGCTGCGGCCACAGCCTGGTTCGCCCCTTTGCCCCCCGAGTCGGTGAAGTGGTCCCGGCCGAGCACCGTCTCCCCCGGCGCTGGGAGCCTGCGGACCTTGACGGTGGTGTCCAGGTTGAGGCTTCCCACGACGGCGATCTCGAACACCTCGACAGGGTACCGAGGACCACAGCCGCGGACATTGGACGTTGGACCTTGGAAGGATCCGGCCGATCGGATCGCAGCGCCCGGTCACGGGCAAGGGCAACGGGCGACGGGCGACTTCTCTGGGTACTCTCCGCGGATGTCCCCGCCGGCCATTCGGACCGTCGAGATGCACACCGGCGGCGAACCGGTGCGCATCGTCGTCGATGGATACCCCCCGATCCCGGGGGCGACCATCCTCGCCAAGCGCCGCCACGCCGCCGCGCACCTCGACCACCTCCGTCGGCTCCTCATCTTCGAACCTCGCGGGCATTTCGACATGTACGGCGTGATCCCCGTCGAGCCCGACATCTCCGGAGCCGACCTGGCGGTGCTGTTCATGCACAACGAGGGCTACTCGACAATGTGCGGACATGCCACGCTCGCCCTCGGGCGTTGGGCGGTCGATTCCGGCATCGTGCCTGCTGTCGAGCCGGTGACCACACTGGGCATCCAGGTTCCTGCGGGACTCATCCGGGTGGCGGTGGACGTGGCCGATGGAGTCACCGGTGACTCCCGATTTGAGAGCGTGCCGGCGTTCGTCGCCGCTCCGGCGGTCCCGCTCACGGTCCCCGGCCACGGACCCATCAGCGTGGACGTTGCCTACGGCGGAGCGTTCTACGCAATCGCCCCCGCCGGCGAATTCGGTCTCGACGTTCACACCAGCCCGATCCACCACCTGGTGGACGCCGCCGCCGCCGTGACCCGCGCCGCTGCGGAGATCCCCCTGCACCACGGCGATGACCCCGACCTCGACTTCCTCTACGGCACGATCCTCACCGACGGTGCCGACGAGTGGTCCGCCGAGCCCACCGCCAACATCTGCGTCTTCGCCGACCGCGAGGTCGATCGGTCACCGACCGGGTCGGGTGTCACGGCGCGAATCGCCCTGCAGCACGCTCGCGGCCAGATCGGCCTCGGCGCGGAACGCGTCTTCGAGAGTGTCACCGGCTCGCGGTTCACCGGTCGGGCGGTCCGCGAGACGACTTCCGGGGAGCTCCCCGCGGTGATCGTCGAGGTCGGCGGCCGGGCCTACTACACGGGCGAGGCGACCTTCATCGCCGAGGACGACGATCCGACGGCTCCCTTCCTGCTCCGCCGATAGGAACGAGCCGCGCCGCTGCTCAGGCGGGAAGAACCACGACGAACCGAGCCCCGCCGATCGGGGCGTCATCGATCGTGACCGTCCCGCCGTAGGCGCTCACGATGCCGTGTACCACTGCCAGTCCGAGGCCCGACCCGCCGGCATCCCGGCTCCGCCCCTCCTCGAGTCTGGTGAATCGCTCGAACACTTCGGCGCGGTGCTCAGGGGCAATCCCCGACCCGTCGTCGTCGACGGTGAGCACCACGGAGTCATTCGACCGCTCGGCGGCGACGATCACTCGCGACGAGGCGTGGCGCACGGCGTTCTCGACGAGGTTGCGTACCACCCTGCGGAGGGCCATCTCGTCGCCGGTGAGCATCCCCCCGGCAAGCACGCCGAGCTCGACCGCGGGATGGTGCTCTGCTTCTGAGGACACGATCTGATCGACGTCGACCTGCGCCGACCCGCGCTGCAGGCCGCTCTCGTCGGCGGTGGCGAGCAGCAGCAGGTCGTCGGCCATCTGCTCCATGCGCAGGCTCTCGGACAGCACCCCTTCGGCCACTTCGGTCCACGCCGAGGACTCCGGGTGAGCGAGGGCCACTTCCAGCTGGGTCCGGATCGAGGCGAGCGGGCTTCTCAGCTCGTGCGATGCGTCGCTGACGAATTGCTGCTGACGATCAGCCGAGCGCTGCAGGCGATCGAGCATCGAGTTCATCGTTTCCGCGAGCCGGCCCACCTCGTCGTCGGTCCCCGGCTCGGGCACCCGGCGGTCGAGTCCGCCGGCGCCGATCTCGGCCACCCGTGCCCGAATGGCTTCCACCGGCCGCAGCACCCGGCCGACGATGATCCACATGAGCACCGCCAGCAGCGCCACGAGCACCGGGACCGCGATGGCGACAACCGACCCGAAGCCCTGCACCGAGGCGCGCACCTGGGCAAGCGAGGGGAACACCACGGATCCGCCCAGGGATCCCGCCAAGGCCGACACCTCCGTGTCGCCGGTGGACACTCTGGCGAGGATCGGGTCGGGGTAGTCCGGCACACCGTTGGCGCGCACACAGCCCGCGTACCCGGCAAGGGCGGCGCGCTGCGCCTCCTCCACGGCGGCGTCGTCGAGCACATCGACCCCCTGGAATGCGTCGGCAAGTCCGGCGTCGCACAGCGCCGCCGCCATCGTCAGCCGCTCATCTACCAGGGACTGCGCATCGATGCATGCCGAGTAGACCGCGTTGAACTCGTCACCGGCGAGCAGCGCCCGGTACTCGTCGTAGGTGACGCGCGGGTTGCCGATCGCTTCGATGGCGGCCTGCTCGCAGCGGGTGGTCGCGCTGTACACCGGATCGGCGGTGTTGACGCAATCCAGGTAATCGAAGAGCACCGTGTCGGGGATTCGATCCACGTAGTAGAACCGATCGAACCTGAGGACCCGATCCCCGTACTCCGCCTGAAGAATCCCGGCGCACCCCTCGGAGGCGATGCGCACCGCCGCCTGTGTCGGGTCGAGGGCGATGCTCAGCGATACCAGGCTCAACTCGGTGACCGCCGCCTTGTTGAACGCCTGCTGGGCGGCGGACAGGTTGTCCGTGAGCGCCGTTCGCACGTCGCGCACCAACGACTGACGTGATGCCAGGACGAGCCAGGCCGAGGCCCCCGAAAGGCCGAGTGCCACCACCACCGTCGCCACCACGGTCACCCGCATCCTCACCGAGCGGAATCCGCGCATCAGTCGCTCGCCACTCGATAGCCGACGCCTCGCACGGTTTGCAGCATCGATGTCCCGAACGGGTCGTCGATCTTGCGCCGGAGGTAGCCGACGTATACCTCCACGACATTGGGATCCAACTCGGAGTCGGCGCCCCAAACCGCGTCGAGCAGATCGGCCTTGGCGACGACGTCGGGGCTGCGGCCCATCAGCGTGTCGAGCAGGGCGAACTCCCGGGGGGTGAGTTGGATCTCGGTGCCGTCCCGCTCGCAGCGACGCGCCGCCGGGTCGAGCGACAGTGCTCCGACCCGCCGCACCGGACCGCGGTTGCCGCTGCCCCGTCGGATCAGGGCACGCAGACGGGCCACGAGCACCACGTAGGAGAAGGGCTTGGAGATGAAGTCGTCGGCCCCGGTGTCCAGGGCCTCGGCGAGGTCGTATTCGCCCGACTTGGCGGTGAGCATCAAGATCGGCGTCCAATTGTCGGCGGCCCGGATCTCGGCGCACACCCGAAACCCGTTCATCTTGGGAAGCAGGATGTCGAGCACGATGGCGTCGTACTGCTCGGTCAGGGCGAGCCGCAGGCCGGTGTCTCCGTCGTGGGCGAGGTCGACTGCGAACTCCTCCGCCTCCAGCCCGCGTCGCACCGCCTCCGCGAGCCGAACCTCGTCCTCGACCAGCAGGATGCGCATCTCGGTTCATTATGCCCGGGAGAGCGATCTGCGAGCCCCGGTCCCGGCGGCATCACCCGGCGGCGGGTTTGCAGGCCCTGCCGGCGGCGTAATCCTCCATGGGGCGGGGACAGTACCGGGCGTGTTCTGGTCCCGCTCCGGAAGGCGCGGTACCGTCGGACCGACGACGACACGGAGGAGTGGGACATGATCGGCCTCGTCGCCCAGGTCGACGGCGTGATCGACGCCTGCGGTTCGGCTCCCGGCCTGGCCTGTCGGTGGGTCTACGACACCTGGCACAACGCCGCCGCCGCCCGTCTCGTCGACTGGATCGTGGCCAAACCCTTCAAGGTCGTCCTGATCCTCCTCATCGCCTTCGTGGTCAACCGGCTGGCGCGGCGGGGGATTCGCCGCATGGTCGACCGCCTCGTCGGCGACCGAGAGGAAAGGGCGCGCCGCCGCCGCGAGCAGGAAGTGGACGACGGCCGGTTCGCCGCACTTGCGGCCCGGGCCATGGCCAAGGCGCAATTGCTCGCCCTCCAGGAGCAGCGCAGCAAGCAGCGTGCCGAAGCCTTGGGTACCGTGCTGCGCAGCGTCGCCTCACTCACGATCTATGGGATGGCGGCGATCATCACCCTCGGCGAGTTCGGCGTCAGCCTGGGCCCGCTGGTCGCCGGCGCCGGGATCGTCGGCGTCGCTCTCGGTTTCGGGGCCCAGTCGCTGGTGAAGGACTTCCTCAGCGGGATCTTCATGCTCGTCGAGGACCAGTACGGGGTGGGTGACGTCATCGATGTCGGGGAGGCCACCGGCGTCGTCGAGGAAGTCAATCTGCGCACCACCCGGTTGCGCGACGTCAACGGCACCGTCTGGTTCTTTCCCAATGGGGAGATCCGCCGCGTCGGCAACAAGTCCCAGCAGTGGGCACGCACCGTGCTCGACGTGGAGGTCGCCTATGACACCGATCTCGGCAAGGCCGCCGAGGTCATCAAGGCGGTGGCCGACTCTGTGTGGCACGACCAGCTGGAGCAGGCCACCGTTCTCGAGGAGCCGGAGATCTGGGGAGTCGAGGCCTTCGGCGAGTCCTCGGTGTCGATCCGGCTGGTGCTCAAGGTCGAGCCCGGGGAGCAATGGGCGACTGCCCGTGAGGTGCGCAAGCGGCTCAAGCGGGCATTCGACCAGGCGGGGATCGAGATTCCCTTCCCCCAACGGACGGTGTGGATCCACGACCCGGCCACCGGCCCTTCGACGGCGTCCGCGGGGAATGCCGACTTCCCGTCCACCGGCGAGCCCTCGGAAGCGTGATCGTTCTTCGATCGCTCTAGATTCAGCTCCGTGACCCTCGCGCAACGTCCTCCGGCGCAGCGTCGTATCTACGGCAACCGCACCCTCAACCTGCGGTCCATCAGGGCGATCGGGTACGACATGGACTACACCCTGATCCACTACCGGGTGGACGAGTGGGAGCGCCGCGCCTTTGAGCACGCCCGGACACGGCTGGCCGACCTGGGATGGCCGGTGGCAGATCTCGACTTCGACCCGGAATCGGTGATCCGGGGGCTCACCATCGATCTCGAGTTGGGCAACCTGGTGAAGCCGACCCGCTTCGGGTATGTGATCCGGGCGGCCCACGGAACGTCTTTCCTCGAATTCGATCGGCTGCGGCGCGACTACGAGGCGACATTCGTCGACCTGGCCGATCCCAGGTGGGTGTTCCTCAATACGCTGTTCTCCCTCTCGGAGGCCTCGCTGTTCGCTCAGCTGGTCGAGCTGGCGGACGCCGGCGAGCTGCCCGACGTCCACGGCTACGCCGGCTTGTACCAGACCGTGCGCGCCACCCTCGATGAGGCACACATGGAAGGGCGCCTCAAAGAGGAGATCCTCGCCGATCCCGATCGGTTCGTCGTGCCCGACGCGGACACGGTGCTCACACTCCTCGATCAGCGCTTCGCCGGCAAGAGACTCGTGCTCATCACCAACGCGGAGTGGCAGTACACCAACCGGATGATGTCCTACGCCTTCGACCAGCACATCCCCGGGAAGGACAGCTGGCGCGACCTGTTCGACGCGGTGGTCGTCTCGGCGGCCAAGCCCGCATTCTTCACGACCGACCGGCCCCTGTACCGGGTGGTCGATGAAACCAAGGGGCTCATGCAACCCCACCTCGGGGACCTCGCACCCGGCTCGGTGTTCGTCGGGGGATGCGCTCCCCAGCTGGAAGCGCACCTCGGTCTCAGCGGCGATCAGATCCTCTATGTCGGCGACCACCTGTACTCGGACGTCTCAGTGTCCAAGGCACTCCTCCGGTGGAGAACCGCCCTCATCCTGCGTGAGTTGGAGACCGAGATCGCTGCCGCCGAGGCATTCGAGCCGTCAGAAGAACAGCTGATCGAGTTGATGGATCACAAGTCCCGACTCGAAGAGGACCTTGCTCATGCGCGGCTGGACCAGCAGCGCGTTCGCCACGGTTACGCCCCTCCCGAGGGAGACCCTGCCACGGCCGAGGAGGTCATCGCCGCCCTCCGCGACGAACTCGCCACTCTCGACGAGCAGATCGCGCCGCTCGCCATTGCCGCCGGGAGTCTGCGCAACGAAGCATGGGGACCGCTGATGCGCTCCGGCAACGACAAGAGCCTGTTCGCCCGCCAGGTCGAGCGGTATGCGGACGTGTATACGTCCCGCGTCTCCAACTTCCTGGCGGCGACGCCGTTCGGCTACCTCCGCGCCGATCGGGGGAGCCTCCCCCACGATCGCTAGGCGGCGCCGGTTCCGAATACGAGCCGCACCGAGGCCGCCGGAAGCGGATCCGCGGGATCGACGACGACCTCGATGGTGTATCCCTCGAGTTCGAGGCCGACTCCGGCCGCACGAAGTGCTTCGGCGCCCTCACCCGCGCCAGTCGCCACTGCGGCGATGATCCGGCGCAGACTCTCCGTCGTTGGGTTCTCCATCGCCCGACCATCGCGCCGGGGTGTCTCCCCCGAGTTCAAGCCGCGGCGGCTGTCGGCTGAGGCCACGCGCTCATCGCCGCCGGCTCCGGGTTGTGATCTGCCACTATCCGGCAATTCGCCGCCGCTCCCGTCGCCGATTGAGCGCGTCCTCGATGCTCAGGAACCGGCAATCGCCTCGTCGACGCGGCGGCGCACCCCGGGAACCCCGAACCCGAAGAGGAAGGCGAACCCGGGAATGATCAGGGCCTGACCGCTCGAGGCGACCGCCTTGGCCAGCGCTTCGAGGATCACCACCGGAGAGGCCACCACCCGCACCACTGCCGGAGGGAGAACCGGCGAAAGCAGGCGGGTGAGGCCCCCCGAGATCATGTCGGGCGCCTGGTGACCCTCAGCGGGCGGGGCAAGTGTCTTTCGGTCGTCGGTGTTCATCAGCCCGACCGCGCCCGCCAGGGAGCGAGGAAGCATGGTGGTGTCGATAGCGCCGAGACCGGTCGGGCCACCCGGTACCCCGGCGCCGGATACCCCCCCGGCCACAGTCGTCGTGGTGGTCACCGGCAGGGTCGTGGTCGTCGCCGGCGCCGTCGTCGTCACCGTCGTGCTCGTGGGCGGTGCCGTCGTCGTGACGCTTCCGGGGGTCGTTACCGTCGACGCTCCGACCGTCGTCGGCGGAGTCGGTGTCGTCGTGGTCGACAGTGCCACTTGGCTGGTCGTGGTGGTAGCCACCGCCGTGGTTGTTGTCGACGGCGGCGCGGTGGTTGTAACCGGCACAGTGGTCGCCACCGGCACAGTGGTCGCCACCGGCACAGTGGTCGCCACCGGCACAGTGGTCGCCACCGGCACAGTAGGAATCGTGGTGGCGCACACTCCGCCTCCTTGACCCACCCCACCGTTGCCGTTGCCGTTGCCCTCGCAGGGGGCAGCCAGCGCCCCGGACTGGGCGGTGAGCAGGAATACCACCACACCCAGAATGGCCCCATTGCGTAGCCGGCGTCCCAGTGAGCGAGTCATCACCTCTTCATCGGCGAAGCGCCCATGGAAGCTCAAGGACCAAACCCCAGGAGCCGATCTATCTAGTCACCGTGACCGAGGAATCCCGCGAAACCCGGAGCACCACCGGCCGCGCCGTGATCGCCGGCGCCGCCGTGGCGCTCGCCGGCCTGTTGGCGTCGCTCGCCCTGGTGTACACCAACGCCACCGGGGTGACCGACGCCGCCGAGCGCGCCCGCGTTCAGCAGTCCGCCGAGTCGGCCCTGGGGGCCACCGCCGCCGCCCGTAACGCCTTGGGCCAGGCGCTGCTCCTCGGCGCCCCAGCGAACGACCCGGCGATCGCCGACGCCGCGATCGAGGAGGCATCGCTGGTCCTCGACGCCCTCGAGCAACGGCTCGCCGAGGTCGCAGTCGTCGCCTCCACCGCCGTCGACCAGGGGCGTCAGGTGCTCGCCCTGCTGTCGGCGGGTGACGCCGAGGCGGCGGGAGCTCTTGCGGTCGACCAGGCGACGGCAGCCTTCGAAGCCCTCACCAATGACCTGGTCGGTATCCGAGACGCCGCCGGACAGTCACTCGCCGACGCCGCGGCCGAGGCCGGGACGGTGGCCACCGCCGCCCGGTTCATGGTCGCCTTCTTCGTTCCGGCGATTGCGGTCGTCGTGAGCTTCACCGCCATGCGGCGCCGGCGCCGGCGCGAGCAGCTGGCCGCCGCCCTCGCCAGGGAGCGGGAGCTGAGCCGCTCCAAGGATCAGTTGATCGCCAACCTGTCCCACGAGCTGCGCACCCCGCTCACCGGCATCTACACCTCGGCGCTGGCCATCGAGGAGATCGGGTACGCCGATCCGGAGACCGCCCTCGAGCTCAATGGGATGATCGTGGACCAGTCGGCCGACCTCAACAGGATGGTCGAAGACCTGCTGGCCTCCGCCCAGGCGGACGCCGGCAGGCTGATGTTCGATCTCGGTCCCTGTCCGGCGGTGGATCAGATCCAAAGCGTCGCCAGGGAGATGGAACGCCTAGGGCCGCCGATCACAATCCGGGCCAGAAAAGCCACGGTGATCGCCGACGCCGGACGGCTCCGCCAGCTCCTGCGCAACCTGATCTCGAACGCCATCCGCCATGGAGGACCCAACGTTTCGCTGGCGGCACGCTCCCATGCCGGCGAATACGTCATTTGGATCGAGGACGACGGGCCCGGCATCCCTCCCGAGATCGAAGAGCGGCTGTTCGAGCGATTCATCCATGAAGGCGACCGACCGCTGATCACGGGCAGCGTCGGGCTCGGCCTCGCAATCAGCAAGGTCCTCATCGAAGGCATGAACGGGACGATCGAGTACCAGCGGACCAACGGCCGAACCGCCTTCAAGATCCGGCTGCCGCTCGCCACCACTCCCACCCTGCATCACGGTCCGAAGGCAGCGGTCGCCGAGGCAGCGCCCGTCGCCATCGAGTCGGTCGGAACCCCCTAGCCCAGCGCCTCCACCAAAGAAGCCTCGAACGCCTCCAGCGTCTCGGCGGCATCGTCGAGGGTGTGGGCGCCACACAGGAACCAGGGTTCGAGGGCGTCGTCGCAGGGCATCACCCCCCGCCGCACCATGCCGTGGATCAGCTCGGTGTAGAGCTCGTGGTTGTGGTCGGCGGTGCCACGGAAATCTCTCGGGTTGCCCTCACCGAAATAGACGCTGAAGATCGCCGGCTGCCCGATGATCGAGGCGACCACGCCCCGATCAGAGCACACCCGGGCGATGCCCTCCATGAGGACGCCTCCCACCTCCGCGATGTGCCGGTACACCTTGCCCGACATGAGCTCACCGATCGTGGCGGCCGCGGCTGCAGCGGCGATCCCGTTGCCCGAGTAGGTGCCGGCCTGGGTGATTCCCCCGACCTCCCATGCCCCAATCACTTCTTCGCGACCGGCGACGGCCGCCACGGGGAATCCGTTGCCCATCGACTTGGCGAAGGTGGCGAGGTCGGGAACCACACCAAACGCCTCGGTGGCGCCGCCGAGGGCGATGCGAAAACCGGTCTTGACCTCGTCGAATATCAGCACGGCTCCGAACTGGTCGCAGAGCCTGCGGATACCTTCGAGGAAACCGGGCTCGGGCATGATCCCGAAGACGTTGCCGAGGACCGGCTCGACCAGGAAGGCAGCGATGTGCCGGCCGTCGGACTCGAAGAGCCGCTGTGCCGCCCCGAGGTCGTTGAACGGCACCACCCGCACGGTGTGACGGATCGCCTCGGGGATCCCGGACGACACCTGATGGGGCACCGGGCTCCGAGGCGATCCGAGGGAATCCGCCGGGGAACTCGCAGTGCTGAACAACACGTAGTCGTGAGCGCCGTGATACGCCCCCTCGAACTTGACCACGATTTCCCGACCGGTGACGCCGCGGGCCAGCCGGATGGCGTGCATCGTCGCCTCGGTCCCGGTGTTGGTGAAACGGAGCCGATCCACCCACGGAACCGCCTGTTTGATCCTCTCGGCGGCAACCACCTCGGTCGAGTTGGTCATCGCGAACGTCGTGCCGGCGGACGCCGCCTCGCTCACCGCGGCGGAGACCGCCGGATGGCCGTGACCGAGGATCACCGGGCCGTAGCCGAGCTGGTAGTCGATGTACCGCTTGCCATCCATGTCGTACACGTAGCCACCGTCACCGCGGGAGATCACGAAGGTGTCGTCATCACCCAGGTATCGAAAGCCGCTGGAGACCCCGGATACCAGCGCCGCCTTGGCACGACCGAACCACGCCGCCGTCTCGACTCCTTGCAGACCCATGCTCTCAACTCCTGATGAGACCTCGGTCCCGATGCCGGGACCGTCCCAGGCTACCGACCGGCATCGTGCGGAGTCTCCTGGACGACGGAGGGGGAGATCCGCCGCGGAGTACGGGGCGTACTGCAACGCCGGCCAGGTGCGCTGCGCCACTGAGCGGGTGATCGTGGTCGATGCGGTCCACGACGTATTCGGGGAACGGGCTCTCGATGCCGCCAAAACTGTCCGACTCGACGATCCGAAGGACGCAAACATGGGGCCGCTAGCCTCCTCGTCAATGTCTTCCCTATGGCATCCCTTCGCAAGCATGGGCGCCGTCGCCGGCAACGAGTTCGTCGTCGACCGGGGCGAGGGCGTGTGGGTCTACGACACCGATGGCAACCGCTATCTCGACGCGACCGCAAGCCTCTGGTACTGCCAGGTCGGCCACGGGCGCGCCGCGATCGTCGACGCCATCGCCACCCAGGCGCGCCGCCTCGACGCCTATCACACGTTCGGCGACTTCTCCAACCCCCCGATCGCCGAGCTTGCGGCGAGGATCGCCCGCTACTCGCCGAATCCGGCCAGTGCCGTGTTCTTCACCAGCGGGGGTTCCGATTCGGTGGACACGGCGGCCAAGATGGCCCGCCGCTATTTCCAGTTGACCGGCGAGCCGGAGCGCACCGTGCTGATCACCCGCGACTGGGCCTATCACGGCATGCACGGTTTCGGCACCAGCCTGGCGGGAATCCCCGGAAACGCCGACGGCTACGGGGATCTCTTCCCCGACGTCATCAAGGTCCCGTTCGACTCGACGGATGCACTGGTGACGGCGATCGAGAAACTCGGATCGGCCAGGATCGCCGGCCTCTTCTGTGAGCCGGTCATCGGTGCCGGCGGGGTCAGGCCCGCCCCCGACGGCTATCTCAAGCACGCCCGCAAGATCATCGAGGATGCCGGGGCCCTGTTCATCGCCGACGAGGTGATCACCGGCTTCTGCCGCACCGGCGATTGGTTCGCCTCCAACCGGTTCTCCCTGGAGCCCGATCTGATCACTTTCGCCAAAGGAGTCACCTCGGGCTACCTGCCCATGGGAGGCGTGATCGCCGCTCCCCGCGTCGCCGATCCGTTCTTCGCCTCGGGCGGCCCGATGTTCCGCCACGGGTACACGTACTCGGGTCATCCCACGGTCGCCGCCGCCGCCCTGGCCAACCTCGACATCCTCGAAGGGGAGGGGCTGGCGCAGCGGGCCCTGCAGCTGGAGGCGGTACTGGTGGAGGGCCTGGAGACCCTCACCGACCACCCGCTGGTCGGCGGCCACCGCTCCGGCGTCGGGTTCCTCGGCGCGGTGGTGCTCGCTCCCGATGCTCTCGGTGCCGATCCCGATCTCCCGGCAAAGGCATCTCAAGCGGTGCGCCGTGCCGGGCTGATCAGCCGCGCCATCGGCGGGGACGCCCTCCAGGTGTCGCCACCGCTGAGCATCACCGACGCCGAGTTCGACCAGCTGTTGGCACTGATGCGCACCGGCCTCGATCAGGTCCGGGTAACGGGCAACGGGTAACGGGGGACGGGTCAGTCGAACCAGTAGCCCGCCGGGTCTCCGGAGGCGGTCGTCGCCGGCAGGTCCATCGCCTCGCTGATCAGCCGGTGGACGAGCACGCTCATGCTGACACCCTCGGCACGGGCCCGGCTGCGCAGGACCCGCACCATGTGCACCGGAAGCCGGGCGTCGAGTCGCTCCCGCGGCTCCTCCCATTCGGGAGCAACCGGTCGGCCCCAGTCGGCGAGATCGTACATGCCATCCTCCGCCCGAATCACATTCCTGTGATTCAGCTCTCCACCGTACCCACTCAGCGCGCGAGAGTCACGGATCTCGGTGACCCTCCGCGCGCACGGGCGATAAGTCCCCGCTCCTCCGGGAAGCCGCCTCGAGGGACTCCACCCGGAGCGGTCGGCGCGGTTCCTCAACGATGGCTCGGCCGCCGTCGCCGCCGGACTCGAAGGATTCGCCGCCGACCGCGGGCACACCCTGGTCGACCTCGCCTTCGCCTACCTGCTCGCCTGCCCGGTCGTTCCGTCGATGATCGCCGGCGCGACCCGACCCGCCCAGATCACCGCCAACGTGGCCGCTTCGTCATGGCACCTTTCACCCGATGAGGCCGCCGAGGTGGCCCGGATCGCCTGATCGCCGACCGGGCCGAACGCGGTGAACGGCCCGCTGCGCGGCGGGCCGTTCACCATGGCGATCTCCGGCGTCCCGCCGGGGAATCCGGTGATCAGACGAAGACGATCTGCGCCCCTTCCGAGAGCTCGAGGAACTCGGCCACGTTGATGATCTCGCTCACCCCGTCGTGCATGTCCTCGAGGGTGAGGCCCATCATGTCGACCGTCATCTTGCACGCCCACAGCTTGGCTCCACTGTCGACGAGCATGCTGAGGAATTCGGGCACCGGCGGGACGCCCTGATCCCCGATCTGCTTGCGGAGCATGCGGGTCGCCATCGCGGTCATCCCGGGCAGGCCGCCGAGCCATTGCGGCATCGAGATGCCGAAGCGGCGCGGCGGGTGCATGGCGGTGTTGCCCAGCAGCGTGAACTTGAGGTCGTTCATCGTCTTGCGGTTGATCATGTCGAGGCCCCAGAAGGTGAAGAAGATGTGGGTCTCGATCCCCTCCCCGACCGCCCCGTTCGCCATGATCAGCGCCGGATAGGCCATGTCCAGGTTGCCCTTGGAGCAGATGAAGCAGACCTTGCGGTCGGTCTCATCGGCGAGGAACGCCGGCTTCATGACTTCCGTCTCGGTGGTCATCTTGTGAACTCCTCTCTGCCTAGATGCAGCCCCTGGGCTTCGGCACCCCGGCGATGTATGCCATCTTCTTGCCGGGCTTCTTGGGGAAGAGCTCGAACAAGCGCTTGGTCTCGATACCGATGTTCGAGGTGATCCTGCGCAGCGTGGGTGTCTCGCCCTGGGCGGCGAAGTCCTCACGCAGATGCCGGATCACCGTCCAGTGGTCGGGCGTGAGCTCGTCGATCCCGACGTTCTTGGCGAGCGCTGCCGCCATGTCGTCGGTCCACACCGACGGGTCCGTGATGAACCCCTCGTCGTCGATCGTGACCTCATGCCCGGCGATCACTGCCGTGCTCGTCATGTCCTGGCCTCCTCTCGTGCCATGGTCTCTTCAGAAATCGCTTCCGCGCTCGCCAACCCTCGAAGCAGGGACAGGGCGCGGTGCAGTCCCAACTTCACCTCCGGATCGCGCATCTCCCGCAGGAGCCCGAAGAGAGACAGCTTCTCCGGCTCCTCGCCCTCCTGGACGATGCGGACCGTGCGCTGCAGCATCCGCATGACCTCGGGCTGGGTCATCTCCTTCACCGTCTCCAGGATCAGCACCACGTTGTCGCCGAGCAGCTGGAGGTCCTCCTCGCCGAACGAAGTGATGATCCGGTCGAGCACATCCATCAACCCGGCGGCAAACGTGAAGTACCCCCGCCGTCCCAGATCGTCCAGCCGGCCGATCATCGACTCGAACACCACTCCGCCGACATCGCCGGCTTCCCCGGCCAACTCTCCGACCGACACCAGCGTGTCGACGGACTTCTCCAGGCGGGGTGCGGCCTGGGCCAAACGGGCGAGGAGATCCACGACGGCCATCGGGTCGATCCGGGTCTCGTCGAACCACTCGATCGAGCGCTCCATCGCGGTGGCGGCGACGGGAGCGAGGTCGGTGCGGAAGTCCGCCCAGGAGGCCCGGATGCGTCGCTCCTCCTCCATCGCCGCGACCAGTGTTTCGACACGAGCCGTCAGCTCGTCGACACGAGCAACGAGATGATCGGTATCGGCCGGGGCCGCGGTGGTCACGATGACTCCTTCCCGGCGAGGAGCATCCGGCTGGGCAGGGGCAGATCCTTGCCCCGCAACAGCACGTTCCAGTACGTCCAGCGGAACATCAGCTTGCCCCAGTGGTTCATCTCGGTCTCCTCGAGCAAGGTGAACGGGCCGATTCCCGGCAGCGGGAACTTGCCGGGGAGCGGCTCGGTCGTGTAGTTGAAGTCGATCAGCATCGCCTTGCCGAATCCGGACTCGATGAAGCAGTTGGCGTGCCCGTCGAACTCCTCCAGCGGCGGGAGCCCGCGGATGCCCCGGAGGAAGTTGGCGGTGAACACCTCCGAAGCGAAGTGGGCGACGGATCCCGCCTTCGAGGTCCCCAATTCGGCGGCGTCGCCGATGGCGAAGACGTTCGGGTGGCCCTCCGGCGAGAACGTGCGCCGATCGACGACGATGTGGTTCAGCTCGTCGCCGAGCCCGGAGTTCTTGACGAAGTCGGCACCCATGTTCACCGGGATCGTGACGAGGAGGTCGTAGGGGATCTCGCGCTCGTCGTAGGACACCACGACGTTCTTTTCGGTATCGACCCGCTCCGTGTAGAAGTCGGCTTCGAGCCCGATCTTCTTCTCGTCGAGGAGGTGACCCAGCCGGCGTGACGACACCGGCTTGGTGAAGGCCCCGGACAGCGGGGTGGCGTAGATCACCTCGGCGCGATCCCGCATGCCGCGCTCCTGCAGCCACCAGTCGGTCAGGAACACGAACTCGAGCGGAGCGACCGGGCATTTGAAGGGGAGCTCCATCACATCGACCACGATCCGTCCCCCGTCCCACCGGTCGAGCCGGTCGGCCAGGGCGGTGGCGCCCTCGAGGGTGTAGAAGTCGTGCACGGTGTCCCGCCAGGCATCTCCGAGCAGGCCCGGCGTCTGCTCGGGACGGGGGCTGGTGCCGGTGGCCACGATCAAGTAGTCGTATTCGAGGGTGTGCCCGTTGACCAGCACCTTCTGGGCGTCGGTGTCGACCGCCTCGATCGGGGCGGTGATCATCTGCACCCCCGGCGGGATGAATTCGCGCCGCCTCCGGATGACGTCATCGGGGCGATACATCCCGAACGGTATGAACAGCAGGCCCGGCTGGTAGATGTGCGTCTCATCCTGATCGACGATCACGATGTCCCAATCGTCGGAATCGAGGTGGGGACGCAACCGATTGACGGCCATCGTTCCCGCCAATCCGGCCCCGAGGACAACGAGTTTCTTCACGGTTTGCTCCTTGCATCTGCGAGGCCGGCGATCGCGGCGAGGGTCTTCCCATGCCGCAGCCGTTCCTCGACCAAGCTCGAAATCAGCACCCCCGCCCGCGGCAGCAGGTCGAGGATGCGCCCCCGGTCGGCGGCACCGACCGTGTAGACCTCATCGATGTGGCCGGCGACCTGCTCGAACCGCACTCCGAGAATCGAGGCGATCGACCGGATCTCCGACTCCGCCGGTGGCCAGTCGTCGCGGGCCACCCCGCCGGCGATCACCATGCCGAGCAGCTCGGACCCGCTCCGCACGAAGGTCCGGGCACAGAGGAATCCGAAGTCGCTCACCCGGAATTGCGGCACCAGCTCCGGCACCGACCCGTAGCGGGCCCACGAGTGGATGCACCTGTCCTGCACTCCCGGCTCGGCTGACAGGGCGGCGAAGAGGCCGCACGGGTTGGCGACCTCCGTCAGCGGCATGCCGTCCATGTCGGTGAGGACCGCCATGATCCCCATCGCCTCGGCGATCAGCTCGATCACCGCGGTCGCCACGTCACCGGAGATCACGTCGGCGAGGCGGCCGGCGGATCGAAGCGACTCGCTCGGCGAGCCGCCCAACCAGGCGACCACGGCATCGGAGGGGAACCGCCACTGGCGGCCGACCTTCACCGCGGGGATGCGGCCGTCCTCGGCCATCCGGTAGATGGTGGACTTGTCGACCCGGATCAACTCCTGCAGGTCCTTGGTGGTCAGGAACGTCATCTCTCCGCTCCTGCCGCCCAATGTTGCATCTCGTGCATCTCATGCAGAGTACGAAAGCAGCAGGAGCCACGATCAGAGGCAAAGGTCACTGCCGGCGGGGAGAGAGTCCCCACCGGCTGTCACCCGGGATGGGCGTTACCGATCGGCCTAAGCCACCTCGAAGAGCCCGGCGGCCCCCATGCCGCCGCCGATGCACATGGTCGACACCACGTAGCGAGCCCCGCGGCGCTTCCCCTCGATGAGGGCGTGGCCGACCATCCGGCTGCCGCTCATCCCGTAGGGATGACCGATGGAGATCGAGCCGCCGTCGACGTTGAGGAGCTCGTCGGGGATGCCGAGACGATCCCGGCAGTACACCACCTGCACCGCGAAAGCCTCGTTGAGCTCCCACAGGCCGATGTCATCGATCTTGAGGCCGGAGCGCTCGAGCAGCCTGGGAACGGCGAACACCGGTCCGATCCCCATCTCGTCGGGAGCACACCCAGCGACGGCGATCCCCCGGTAGTAGCCCAGCGGGGCGAGCCCCCGTTTCTCGGCGAGTTCGGCCGACATGACGACACATGCTGACGCGCCGTCGGACAACTGGCTGGCGTTCCCGGCAGTGATCGTCCCGCCGAGCACCGGCGGCAGGGCGGCAAGACCCTCGGCCGTGGTGTCGGGACGGTTTCCCTCGTCGCGCTCCAGCGTCACCTCGGCAGGGCTCTCCTCGCCGGTTTCCTTGTTCTTGACCAGCTTGGTCGTCTGTACCGCGACGATCTCATCGTCGAAGCGACGGGCTTCCTGAGCTGCGGCCGTGCGCTGCTGGCTCTGCAGGGCATAGGCATCCTGCGCCTCGCGCGGAATCGAGTACCGCTCGGCGACGACCTCGGCGGTGTGCAGCATGGGCATGTACATGTTCGGCTGCAGCTCGAGCAGCGCAGGGTCCATCGCCCGGTACTGGTTCATCTGCTGGTTCTGCACGAGGCTGATCGACTCCAGCCCCCCGGCGACCACCACCGGCATCTCGTCGATCATGACCTGCTTGGCGGCGATGGCTATCGCCATCATCCCAGACGAGCACTGCCGGTCTACGGTCATGCCGCTCACCGTGTCGGGCATGCCGGCGGCGAGCGCCGACTGACGGGCGATGTTGAATCCTGTGGTCCCCTGGGTGAGCGCATTGCCCATCACCACGTCGTCGGGTTCGTCGAGCTCCACTCCGGCTCGGTCGAGGGCGGCCCGGATCGCATGGGCGGCCAGCGACGGACCCTCGAGATTGTTGAATGCCCCCCGGTAGGCCCGGCCGATCGGCGTCCGGGCGGTCGACACGATGACCGCTTCCTTCATGACTGCCTCCTGGTGTCGACTCCAGGATGCGGATTCGTCGGTTTCCCGTCAACTCGGAGCGCGGTCTCTTTCGCGCGACACTCGAAGGCCGAATCCCCCAACGTGGAGCAGCACCGCCCACAGCATCAGGATCTCCCCGGCGGCTTCGATCGACTCCTCGATGACTACCAGAGGGCGCGGTCCGCCCAGGGTCGGATCCACCGCCTCGAACAGCGGGACCGTCATCCACATGAGGATGGCGAGCACCGCCATCCGACCCACCGGGGTCTGCCAGCCCAGGGTGCGGCCGAACCACCGCAACATCCAGACCGCGCCCACGGCGGCAAACGGGGCCAGGACTATCACCCACGTATAGAGGCTCGGGAGCCACGACACCTGGACCAGGTGGGCCCCGTACTCACCGGCGAGCTCGTGGAGTGAGGCGGTCTCATCGATCGACAACAGCGTGAAGATGAAGCCCATGGCGATCCACCCGCCACGCCGGTCCGATGCGTCGAAACGCGAAGCGAAGAAGGCGACGGTGGCGACCGCGAGGAGGGCGCCCGAGGAGAGCCACACCACGAACGTGTTCTCCTGGTTGACGTCGAGGACATGGCCGATGGCGTATCGATCGATCAGCGGCGAGAGGTTGATGATCGTGATCACCACCTCGACGGCGGCCAGCGCGAGCATCGTCCGCCGGATCGCGCCGGTCTGCAGCAGGACTCTTCCGGGCCGGGTGTCGACCGTGGTCATCGCGTCCTCCTCGTTGTCTTCGACGTGACCGTGCGAATCCGCCGCGCCAGACGAGACCCGACCAGGCACGCCCGGCCGCGGATTGTCGGAGCGAACCCGTCGATCAGCACGATCTCGCGCTTCGTCCCGGTCCACTCGAGTTTCCACGGGTCGGCAGATCCGGCGAACTCGTAGTGGGTGAGCCCCTCGTCGAAGGCACGATCGATGGCTGCGGCACGGAGTTGTGAGCCCGGAGAGAACCGGGCCCAGGCGGGCGAATACCCGGTCTTGAGGAGCCACTCCCTGCCTCCAGACACCAACGCCAGATCGAAACCGATGGCGCGTCCGGCGACCCGGAGGAACGACAGCCGCAGCAGACCCTCCGCGGCGGCCCACCGCGCCACCGTCCGGTAGAAGTGCTCGGTGGCGGGTGCCGACCGAATGGCTGTGCCGGCGGCCCCCTTCCACCCCGATCCTTCTACGGCGAATCCTTCCGTTAGCGCGGCCTCGAGGTCGGTCGAGCCGTCGTCGACGCCGATCGTCACCGCACCCTCCTCCTGGAGGCGACGGCGGCGGCGGGCCAATTCCCGCATTCTCTTGGAGTCGAGTGTCGCTTCGTAGGCCGCCCGACCCGCGCGTAGATCTATGAAGGGCGAGTGCATCTGGGGTCGCTCCCGCACCACGAAACCATGAGCGGCGAACGCCTTCCGGAAGGCGGCGGCGGTGGCACCGAGGGAGTCACAGGATGCCAGCGAGACCCGGAAACGCCCGGAGATGGCCGCCTCCGCCAGGTCGCGCAGGGCCGTGGCGTCCAGCGCCACCGCCTCGAGGACCGGCACGTGCCAATCGGCAGCGGTGGCCAGCCCACCCCCCCGTCGCACGGTCGGCAGCAATCCGACCAACTCGCCGTCGCGTTCGACGCGAACGAGGTCGGGGGCGAACCGCGTCATCGCCGTCCACGCCTGCACCCATCCCGGTCTGGAGAAGGGGGGAACGCCGACGCGCCGCGCCAGCCGATCCCACGCCGGATCGGGTTCGGACAGGGCGGTACCGGGCGTCGCCATTGGGCGCGCACCAACCATGCGAAGAAGTTCGGCGCGACGAGCGGCGGCCCTTAGGGAAACCCGCACGGCGTAGAGTGGGGTCCGTGAGAGCCCCCGGCCGCCTCGCCGTTGCTGCCGCGCTGCTTGGA
>Ga0154791_130_pt4 | contig 27416 bp, 24 predicted proteins | sample Rifle2008BG16ft_FD_105799 | JGI IMG/M metagenome (GOLD analysis project Ga0154791, IMG submission 105799) | Actinobacteria bacterium RBG_16_68_21
CGCACCGGCAAGAACAGAACTGAGACCGAGGGTCTCGACACGATCTTGCGGGCAGCGGACAGCGGACAGCGGGCAGCGGGCAGCGGCGCTACGCCGGTGCCTCCTCCGCCTTCGTGCACGGCTTGATCGTCTTGCCCTCGCCCTCGAGCTTCAACCGCCGCTCGGCGAGCAACTCAGAAGCACGCTCGACGGTGATCGTCTCGACGGCATCCTCGCGGCGCAGCGAGGCATTGACCGACCCGTCCGTCACATAGGGACCGAAGCGCCCGTCCTTGACGGACACGGCGCATCCGGTCGCCGGATCGGTCCCGAGTTCGCGCAGCGACGTCGCCGCCTTTTGCCCGCGACGTCGCTTCGGCTGGCCAAAGAGGGCAACCGCCCCGTCGAGGTCGACCGTGAACAGCTGCTCTTCGGCCTCCAGGCTGCGGGTGTCCTTGCCCCGTTTGAGGAAGGGTCCGTAGCGGCCATTCTGAGCGGTGATGTCTTCGCCGGTATCGGGATCGACTCCGACGACCCGGGGCAGGCTGAAAAGACGGAGCGCCTCTTCCAGGGTGATCGAGTCCGGCGACATCGAACGGAACAGGGAGGCCGTTGCCGGCTTGCCGCCTCCATCCTCGGCGGCGCCCAGCTGCACATAGGCTCCGAACCGTCCGGTGCGGACGAGCACCTCCTGCCCGGTGGCAGGATCGACTCCCACCACCCGGTCCCCCGAAGGCGTATCCAGCAGCTCGAGGGCTTTGCTCAGGGTCAGTTCGTCGGGAGGGAGGTCTTCGGGCACCCCGGCCCGTTCCTCGCCGCGCTGTAGATAGGGCCCGTACCGACCGGTACGGAGGACGACTTCGTCGGTGCCATCCAAAGCAATCGTGTTGATCTCCCGCGCGTCGGCCTGATCGAGCGCCGCCGCCACCAACTCGACGAGACCTTGGTGACCATTCCCGAAGTAGAAGCCCGACAGGTAGGGAACCATCTCCCGGTCGCCACCGGCGATCTCGTCGAGATCCTCCTCCATGCTTGCGGTGAACGTGTAGTCGACCAGATCGGCGAAGTGCCTCTCGAGCAGCCGGACCGTGGCGAAAGCGGTGAACGAGGGAACCAGGGCCGTCCCCCTCTTCCACACGTAGCCCCGGTCCTGGATCGTCGAGATGATCGATGCGTAGGTCGATGGTCTGCCGATCCCCAGCTCCTCGAGCCGCTTGACCAAGGATGCTTCGGTGTAGCGGGCAGGTGGCTTGGTCTCGTGCCCCACTGCGGCGAGTTCGTCGACGACCACACCCTGGCCCTCCTCGAGTTGCGGAAGCCTCCGCTCCTGATCCTCGAGTTCCGCATCGGGATCATCGGAACCCTCCACGTACGCCCGGAGGAACCCGGGAAACGTGATCACCTTCCCCGACGTGGCGAATTCGGCATCGCGTCCCGACCGACCTGCGGCGCCGAGACGCACCTGAACGCTCTCCCCGGAGGCGTCGGCCATCTGCGATGCAACAGTGCGCTTCCAGATGAGCTCGTAGAGGTCGGCCTGTTCCGGAGTCACCTCGCGCCGCACCCGTTCGGGGAGCCGGAACACCTCGCCGGCGGGTCGGATCGCTTCATGCGCCTCCTGGGCGTTCTTGACCTTCGACGTGTACACCCGGGGCTTGTCGGGGATGTACTCGCGGCCGTACAGCTCGGCCGCCTGTGAGCGCGCCGCGGCGATCGCGGTCTCGGACAGTGAGATGCTGTCGGTGCGCATATACGTGATGTAGCCCGCCTCGTAGAGCCGCTGCGCGATCTGCATGGTCCGCTGGGCGCCGAAACGAAGCTTGCGCGATGCCTCCTGCTGGAGGGTCGAGGTGCGGAACGGTGGATACGGCGACCGCTTGTACGGCCTGCGCTCCACCGAGCGGATCAGGAACGCGGCATCGGCGAGATCGGCGACGACATCCTCAGCAGCTGCCCGGTCGAGGACCACGACATCGGCGCGGGACAGGTCCCCGCCGCGGTCGAAGTCCTTGCCGGAGGCGACCCGCACCCCCGCGAGTGACTGGAGCGTGGCGGAGAAGGCGCCGCTCTCGACGGAGAAGCTCCCATCGACGTCCCAGTACTGAGCGGCATGGAACTGCATGCGCTCCCGCTCACGCTCGACCACGATCCGGATCGCCGGGCTCTGCACCCTTCCCGCGGAGAGCTTGGGGCGCACCAGTTTCCACAGCACCGGGGACACCTCGTAGCCCACCAACCTGTCGAGGATGCGCCGCGTCTCCTGGGCGTCGACGAGACGACGGTCCAGCTCCCGGGGCGCCTCGACGGCGTGACGGATGGCGTCGGCGGTGATCTCATGGAACACCATTCGTTTGATCGGCACCTTGGGGTTGAGCAGCTCGGTGAGGTGCCAGGCGATCGACTCACCCTCGCGGTCCTCGTCGGTGGCCAGGAACAGTTCGTCGGCATCCTTGAGGAGCCCGCGGAGTTTCGTGACCTGTTGGCGCTTGTCGCCGGGAACGATGTAGAGCGGCTTGAAGCCGTTCTCGGTGTCGACCCCGAGACGCGCCCAGGGCTCCTGTTTCATCGAGGCGGGGACGTCGGCGGCATTGCGCGGCAAGTCGCGCACATGACCCACCGACGACTCGACGACATAGCCGTCGCCGAGCAATCCGGCGATGGTGCGCGCCTTGGCCGGCGACTCCACGATGACGAGCTTGAAGGACATGTTCTCCAGGAGGAAGGGGTCGGAACGAGGCACGGTTTACGGCGGCGGCACCCACATGTCAAGGACGGTGGGGTTCCCCTTCCCCGGTAATCGCCGCAGACAGTCCTTGCATGAACCGGTCCGCCACCGCGGTCCACGACCAGTCATCGGCCACGCGGCGTCGTCCCTTTCGGCCCATCTCGTCGGCCAATCGGGGATCGTCGAGAAGCAGCCTGATGGCATCTGTGAGGGTGTCGACTCCATCGACCACGAAGCCGGTGACCCCGGGAACGACCGTCTCGGGTGCACCGCCCGAATCGCCCACGATCACCGGCAGTCCCGACGCGGCAGCCTCCAGGAACACCACGCCCAGCCCCTCGGCCTCGAGCCCGAACCAGCGAGAACGGCACGGCATGGCGAAGATGCTCAGCTCGCGGTACAGGTCCCCCAACCGGTGGTAGGGGACCGCGACCTCGAACCGGCACGGGACGTGAAGGCGATCGGCCAGGCGGCGCAACACCGCTTCGTCGCGACCGGATCCCACGAACAACCCCTCGACAGCTCTCCCTTCGTCACGGAGTGCGGCCAGCGCGGCCAGCACACGCCGCTGGCCCTTCCGCGGGACGAATCGGCTGATGCACCCCACCACGGGAACGTCGGGAGGGCGGTCCCCGGGTGAGAAGGAGCCATCGACACCCGCCCCGACCGTGCGCACCGGTCGCCGGGCAAGCCGTTCGGCATGGCCCGCGGTGTAGTGGGACACGGCAAACAGAACGTCGGCGTGCCGCAAGGGATAGCGGATCATGCTGCGCAGCCCGGGAACGGCCGCCGGGAGTATCACCTCGGCGCCGTGGCAGAGCACGCCGTAGGGCACTCCGGTGGCCCGCCGCAGCGACGGACCGAGGTGCGCCAGAGGGTGCGGCGCCCCAAAGAGAACTATGTCCGGGGCAAAGTCCTCGATCTCGGACCGTACCCAACGGCCGATCCGCCCGGTGGGCCACATGAACCGCCGCGGATCCCGCCGCACCGCCCGCTCGCCGGCCGCGCCGTCGTCCCGCGGTGCCAGCACCCTCACCTCAGCGGGAAGAGCCCCGACCAATCCAACGAGGTACTGCTGGATGCCGCCCGGTTTCGGGGGGTAGTCGTTGGTGACGACCAGGATTCTCATGGCTCGTCGCGCCGGTCCGGTGGTCCTCCGTGCCGCGGTGGGGTGTCGATCCCATCCTCGGACCACCTGCCCGTGTTGTAGTCCGCGAGGACCGCAGACCCGTCCACCACGCGCACATGGGTGACGCTGGCATTCCCCGGAATCGCCAGCGATCGCCAGGCGCGCCAGTCGATGCCGAGAATGCGTGCCGACGCCGCCCAGATCAATCCCCCGTGGCTGACGAGCGCGATGCGCTGGCCGGAGTGGTGAGCGGCGATGTCGTCGATCGCCGCCGCCAGGCGCCTGCCGGCGGCGGCGAAGGTCTCCCCGGTGCCGCCCCGGGGCAGGTCGTGGCCTGCTTCGAAGACCGCCGACCACTCCTCGGGATGGCGCGCGGAGATCTCGGCGAACGTCATGTCCTCCCAAGCCCCGAAGTCGATTTCGACCAGGTCGTCGCGAATCGAAACGGACAACCGATGAGGTGCGGCGAACGCCTCTGCTGTTGCTCGCGCCCTTTGCAGCGGCGAGGCGTAGACCATATTCACCCGGGGGTAACGCGCCCCCAGGGCAGCAGCCTGGACCCGCCCCCGGTCGCTCAATGGCCCGTCGGTACGACCGTGCCACCTGCCGGTGACGTTCGCCTCGGATTCACCGTGGCGAATCAGTGCGATCGCCGCTCCGTCGGTGTAGTCGCCATCCAGGTGGGTGACGTCGTTGAACGACCTGAGTTGGAAGACACCGGGACCGAAGGCGACGTCGGTGATCGAAGCGTTGCCCAGCGGGCCCAGCCTGCGGATCGCGTCATCGGTCAGCGCATGGCCGATCAGGGCGAAACCGGCTTCCACCGCAGCGTGGATCACCCCGCCGTGGGTGAGGAGGAGGACCCGGGAGCCATCGGGGACCTCGGACACCAGTTCGGCCAGAGCCCGGCCGATCCGGTCGGTGAGGTCTTGCCACGACTCCCCGCCGCCCAGTTTCACCTCGTCCCCGGCTGCGATCCGGGCGACCTCCTCGGGAAACCGTTCGTGGACCTCGCCCCGGGTGAGCCCCTCCCAGCGCCCGAGGTCGATCTCCCGCCAGCGTGGATCGGGCCGCGGATCGAGACCCCCCAAAGCTGCCGTCTCCATGGTGCGGTAGAGATCCGAAGCCACCACCAAGTCGAACCGGCGCGTGGCGAGCCGGGCGCCCAGTGACGCCGCCTGGGCGCGTCCCAGCTCGCTCAGGAACGCATCGCCGTGGCCTTGCCAGATGCCGGCGGCATTGGAGGTCGTTTCGGCGTGGCGGACGAAGGTGATCTCGATCAGAAGCGGCCTCTGGAGGGTCCCCGTAGGCTAGGAGGGTCGCGGATTGGCTCGTCCCGGGATCGCGAACCTGGGAACGATCACGTAGCCTCCATCCCGATGAGCATCCGCGTGGCCGCCCAGGCGAACCTGCCCGACTCGATCGGCAGCCTGGTCGTCTGGCTGGTGTTCTTCGGCGTCATCGCCGGATTGTGGATGATGCTCCGCCGCACCCGGATGCGGGCGGACGAGGCACTGCGCGAACGGCGCCGTCGCGAACAGGAGTGGCGCAACCGTCCGGAGCCCGACGACCCGTCTGCCTAGGTCCCACACCTCCCGGCCTCCGGGATGCCCGAAGGGCGGACGCCCTAGATGAATGCCGAGGCGAAGATCAGCGAGACGATCGTCATCACCTTGATGACGATGTTCATCGCCGGTCCGGCGGTGTCCTTGAACGGATCACCGATCGTGTCGCCCACCACCGCCGCCTTGTGGGCGTCGGACCCTTTGCCCCCGTAGGCCCCGGCCTCGATGAACTTCTTGGCGTTGTCCCACGCCCCGCCGGCATTGGCCATGAAGATTGCCAGCAGGAATCCGGTGACCAACGCCCCGGCGAGGAACCCGCCGAGAGCCTGCACATCGATGAACCCGATACTCAGCGGCGCCACGATGGCGAGGGACCCGGGCAACACCATCTCCCGTAGCGCGCCCCTGGTGGAGATGTCGACGCAGCGGGCGTAGTCGGCTTTGGCGTCGGGGCGGCCTTCGCGCAGGCCGGGGATCTCCCTGAACTGTCGGCGGACCTCCTCGATCATCTCGTTGGCGGCCCGCCCCACCGCCTTGATGGTCAGCGAAGCGAACAGGAAGGGGAACATCGCCCCGAGGAACAGCCCGACGGTCGTGGCCACGTCGAGGATGTCGATGGCGGGCAGTTGCACCGCCTCACTGAAGGTGAAGAACAAGGCGAGGGCGGTCACCGCCGCCGAACCGATGGCGAATCCCTTGGCGACCGCGGCCGTCGTATTCCCCAGGGAGTCGAGGGCATCGGTGGCCTCGCGAACTTCCTTGGGCAGGTGAGCCATCTCCGCGATGCCCCCGGCGTTGTCGGCGATCGGCCCGTAGGCGTCCACCGACACCGTGATCCCCAGCGTCGACAGCATCCCGATGGCGGCGATAGCGATTCCGTAGATCCCACCCTTCGCCCCCAGCGCCAGGTCGCCTGCCCAGTACGCCGCAGCGATCCCTCCGGCGACGACGATCACCGAGTAGGCAGCCGAGCGCATGCCGTCGGCGATGCCGGCGAGCACGACTGTCGCCGGGCCGGTCTCCGCCTGACGGGCGATGTTCTTCACCGGTCGCCAGTGGTCGCTGGTGAACATCTCCGAGAGTTGGCCGATGGCGAGCCCCACCACCAACCCGACGACGACCGCCAGGAACAGACCGAACTTGTTCTCCACGTCGGCGCTGTCGGCGAACAGCCAGTAGACGAGACCCAGCGACCCCACCACGGTGAGACCGGCGGCGAGATAGGTGCCCCGGTGCAGCGCCGCCGCCAGGTTGTTGCCGGTGGGACGGACGAAGAAGGAGCCGATGATCGACGCCCCCATGCCCACGGCGGCGATCGCCAGCGGGAAGACGATGGCGGGACCGAAGAAGTCCTTGCCTACGAAGGTGAACGCCACGAATGCGATCGGGGCGATGATCGAGCCCACGTAGGACTCGAACAGGTCCGCGCCCATGCCGGCGACGTCGCCGACGTTGTCGCCCACATTGTCGGCGATGGTCGCCGGGTTGCGGGGATCGTCTTCGGGTATGCCGGCTTCCACCTTGCCCACCAAGTCGGCCCCGACGTCGGCGGCCTTGGTGTAGATGCCGCCGCCCACCCTGGCGAAAAGGGCGATCGACGACCCACCGAGCCCCATGGCGGTCAGCACCTGATAGGGCTGGTCGACCTGCAGCCAGTTCACGAACACGAGGTACCCGAGGCCGAGACCTGCCAAGCCCAGGCCGGCGACGCTGAAACCCATGACTGCTCCCCCGCGGAAGGCCAAGGGAAGGGCGGCGCGCACGCCTCCTTGCCGGGCAGCCTCGGCGGTGCGGGCATTGGCCGCGGTGGCGATGTGCATGCCGATCAACCCGGCCAGGCCGGAGAGAGCGGCACCGGACACGTAGGCGATGGCACCCCAGGGCCGGCCGTAGTCGAGGAGGGAGAAGATGAGTGTGGCCATTGCCAGGACGAACACCGCCACCCACGAGTACTCGCGACGGATGAAGGCCATCGCCCCCTCCCGGATGGCTGCTGAGATCTCGATCATCCGATCGTTGCCCTGCGGCGCCGCCAGCACCCGGGACGCGTAGTAAGCCGCCAACAGCAGGCCCATTGCGCCGCTGGACACGGCTACGTACAACCAGACGTCGGGATTCACGAAAGCTCCTCCTAGGACGGCGGGAGTATAGGAAGCGGTCGGGTGGCGTCTTCCGGAGACAACGTCATGCGCGATGCGCAGTGCGCAAAGGGCAATTGGCGACGCCTGACGTCGACCTGGAACCGAGAAAGGTTTACTCGGCGCCCGGCGTGCGGCGACGGCGGAGGAGGGGGAGGAGCAGCCCCACAGCCACCAACGCCACCCCGATCAACAGCACCGTCCAGTTCCCTCCTTCGGAGATCGCCTGCTCTCGCGCCACGATCTCCAGCGACGTCGCCGAGAGGAAGCTCTCGCCGGCCCGAGCCTCGTCGTGGAAGCGCCAGATGCCGGTGACCCTGACCACCGGACCCCGGACCCGATAGCCGCCCGGTTGCCCGAAGCCGGCGGCATCGAACATGCCGGTAGGGAACACCACGGCGACGCCCAGGTTGGTGCCGGAGAGCGAGCCGCCGGCGTGCAGCGGGGCGGTGACGTACGCGTCGTCGTTGAGCTGCGTCCAGACCGCCTCGCCGCGTCTCTGGAAGTCTCCGACCAGCTCCCCCGTCAGCGTGATCTCGGACGCCGCGTAGGCACCGGGGTCCGCGAGCAGGTCGGCCACCGTGACCTCGGCAGCAGCCGCCGGGCGAGGGCTGAGGACCAGCCCGATCAGCACGACGGCGGCCGCGGACCTCATTTGCCGCGCACCGCGGAGACGACGAATCCGATGAGTGCGAAGACGGCGACGAACTCGAGCCGACCCAGCCACATCTCGGCGGCATAGGTCGCCTCCAGCAGGGCGGGCATCGATGGTGAAGTCACGCCGACGGAGAGGCCGACGTTGGCGCCGGCGCTCACCGACTCGAACAGCGATGCCTGCAGGGAAGACCCGTAGGCCATCCCCACCCCGGCGCCGATGAGGTACATCGCCACGAAGAGAAGCGACACGGCCATCACCGCCTGTGCGAGGTCCGGCGTGAGCCGGCGCTTCCCGGATTGGAAGTAGCTCCGCCGAACCAGAGCCCGCTCCGGCAGCAGCACCTGGCGGACTTGATCGCGCAGCACCTTGACCGTGAGCCCGATGCGGAGCGCCTTCACACCGCCGGCCGTCGAGGAGGCCATTCCCCCCAGCGCCATGGCGATGGCGATGCCACCGAAGGCGAGGCCTCCCCAGGCGGCGATCTCGGTGGAGGGGACGGTGGAGAAACCGGTCCCCGAATGCGCCGACAGGACGTGGAAGAGGGATTGGCGACCGAGCCCGAAGACACTGGAATACACACCGAGCGTGGCGAGGCCGACGATCGTCAGCACCAGCGTCATCCCGAAGGTGGCGAGCAGGGTTCGTGTCTCGAGGTTGCGGAACACCCCCGCCCGCTGCCTCCGCCACAACGCGAAGTGCAATCCAAAGCTCATCGCCCCGGCGACCATCAGCACTCCCGTCGCCGCTTCGAACGCCGCCGAGTGGTAGTAGCCAACGCTGGTGCTCTGCGGCGAGAACCCTCCTGTGTCGAAGCCCGCCATGAAGATCATCAGCCCGTGGAACACCGCCCGCAGGGGCGTCAACCCCACCGTGAACACCCCGACTCCGGCGAGGAGGGCGACGCCGAACACGAGGTGCACGATGCTCACCGCCCAGATGAATCGCGCCGTGGACGTGACCGAGGGGAAGATCTTCTCGTCCCTGGCCTCCCCGTAGAACAGGGTCATCCCCGCTCCCCCAGCGAAGAGAGACAGCGCGGCGAGGATGATCCCCTGCCCGCCGAGGAAGTGGAGGAGATGGCGCCAGAAGTTGAGCGACGATGCCAGGTGGTCGAGGTCCTGCAGGACGGACAGCCCGGTCGTCGTGATGCCCGACATCGCATCGAAGAATGCGTCGAGCAGGTCGCCGAAATGGCCGGACAGCAACAGTGGAATCGACCCGACGGCGGGGACGAGCAGCCAGATCAGGGCAACCACCACCATCCCGTGCGACCAGTCGAGCCGCTGGTGCTCGTGACGCACCGACGTCCCCAGCGCCCCGAGGGCGCAGAACACGCCGACCATCAACACGAACGAGGCGAACGGAGACCACTCTCTCGCCACCGCAGCCCAGATCGCGGGGAGGGCGCCCGCGGCGGCGACAATGTAGGAAATGCGCCCCAGGAAGTAGACGATCAGACGGACGTCTTCGGAAGACGGCCGGCGCAGCATCAGCGGAGGGCCAGCACGATCGCGGCGACACCGAGCGCGACGCAGATGGACGCCACCACCACCAAGGCTTCGGACAGGAAGACGAAGAAGCCGCCCAACAGCCGGGTGACGACGCCCAGGCGGGCCCGCATCACCCTTCCACCCCGCGCAGCGCGTCACGCAGCTCGGATTCGCGATCCAGTGTCGTCACCGCCACGACACGGTCGCCCGCCCGGATCACGGTGTCCCCTCCCGGCACCGTGACCTCGCCATCGCTGATCAGGGTCACCAGCAGGGATCCCCCGGGAAGGCGCAGTGAGCGAACGGCGCGGTCGGCCACGCCCGCGGCCACCTCCACCTCGATGAGGCTGATGTTGCCGCCCCCGAGCAAGGTCAGCCGCTCCAGTTGGGCGGCCACGACCTCGCGCTCGATCACCTCGCCGATGAGGTCGGTCACCGCCACCACCTGGATGCCCAGGGCGGAAAAGGTCGATCGGTTGCGGGGATCGTTGAGCCGGGCCAGCGTATGGCGGGCTCCGAGGGTCGACCCGATCTCGCAGGCAACCAGGTTCGTCTCGTCCTGGCCGGTGACCGCGATCAGCCAATCTGCTCGTTGCACGTCGGCGGCGCGGAGGATGTCGATCGAAGTGCCGTCGCCCTCGATCACGAGCGCTTCCGTGCTCTCGGCGAGATCCCGGGCGCGTCTGGAGTCGGACTCGGCCAGGGTCACCGAGTGCCCCAGGGATGTCAATTGCCCGCCCAGGTAGCTCCCCACCTTGCCGCCGCCGACGATGAGAACTCTCACCGTTGATCCTCCTCGGTGGCGAGAAGGTGATGGATATCGGCCTCGGACCCCTGACGCACCGCGGCGACCACGATGTCGCCCGCCTCAACGGTCAAATCGGCTTCGCCGAGCATGACCACCGGCCCGCGACGCACCGCGGCGACCCGGACGCCTCCTTCCCGCTCCAGGGCGCGCACGCTGATTCCGGCACCTCCCGGCCCGACCTTCATCTCGAGGATCTGGATGTCGCCACTCGGGAAGCTGACATGGAACGCGAAGTCGGGCTCACGAATGCGCTCGAACATCACCTGGGCGACGAGATGGGCGCCGGCGACGAAGGAGACGTCGAGTGCCCGGTAGGACTGCTCGCGGGAGGGGTCATCGAGACGGGCGATCGCCCGCGGCACCTGGAACACCTCTTTGGCGACCTGGACGGCCATCAGGTTGGCGTTGTCGCTGTCGGTGACAGCGAGGAAGGCATCGGCGTCTCTGATCCCCGCCTCGATCAGCACATCGACGTCGTAGACGAGCCCGGTGTGAAACGTGCCGTCGAAAGACTTGCCGAGCTCGTGGGCCGCCTCGGGACGATGGTCGACGACCGACACGTCCTCACCCGACTGCGAAAGCAGCAGAGCGACCTGGCGACCCACCCGGCCGCAGCCGGCGACCACGACCCGCATTGGGAGGAGTGTAGGAGGGGGGTGTGGGCGGGGGGTGTGGCGGGGGGTGTGTCGCGACGGGAGACGGGCGACGGGAGACGGGAGACGGGAGACGGGCGACGGGCGGAGCGCAGCGACGCCTAGCGCCTCCACAACCCCCTGGTGAACAGCAGGGCGATCGGAAAGATCTCCAGCCGGCCCACGATCATCAAGCCGGAGAGCACCCAGCGTCCCGCCTCGGGAAGGGCGGTGTACCCGCCCGATCCGCCGACGGCGCCGAGTCCCGGGCCGACGTTGCCCAGGGCCGAGGCGGCAATCGACGCGGAGCTGAGGAGATCGTCACCGGGCGCCGATCCCGACCCGATGATCCCGAGGATGAGCGTCCCGGCGAGGAACGACAGCAGGTAGAAGAGCGTGAAGGTACGCGCCCCGCTGACGACCTCGGGCTCCATAGCGTCGCCGCCGAACCGGGTTCGCAGCACCGCCAGCGGGTGGATCATTCGCCGGAGATCGATGCGTGCCGCATTGGTCACCGCGGCCAACCGGATCGTCTTGATCCCCCCGGCGGCAGACCCGGCCATGCCCCCCACGAACATCAGCGCGACGATCAGCATCTGGAGCCCCGGAGACCAGCCCGCCGGATCGTCGACCGTGAACCCGGTCGTCGTCACGATCGAGACCGCGGTGTAACCCCCGAGTCGGATGGCCCGCCAGATGCCATCCGCCCACAGTCCCACGGCGAGGACCAGGGCGGAAGCCGTCAGCACCATAACGTAGGCCCGGAACTCGATGTTGCGGAGATAGCGGCCGGGGGTGCGCAACGCGCTCGCGTGCAGGGCGAACGACGTGCCGGCAATCACCATGACCACGAACGTCACGCTCTGCGCGTAGGTGTTGAAGGCGCCCATCGAACCCGCCCTGGTGACGAATCCGCCGGTCGACATCGTCGTGAAAGCGTTGGCGACCGCCTCGAACAGGGTCATGTCGCTGAACACCAAAAGGGCGGCCGCCGCTGCGGTCAGGCCGACGTAGAGCAGCAGCAGCCGCTTCGCCACCACCCGTACTCGGGGAGGTCGCCGCTCCCCCGCCGCCGACTCGGTTCCGACGACGCCGAGCCCGGACAGGCCGAGCATCGGCACGATGGCGACCGCGATCACGATGACGCCAAACCCCCCGAGCCATTGACTCAGTGCCCGCCACCACAAGACGGCATGGCTCAGCGCGGCCGGGTCGGCCACGACGGAGGCGCCGGTGGTGCTGAAGCCCGAAGAAGCCTCGAACACCGCGTCCCCGAAGGTGTGCAGCGAGCCGGTGACGAGGTACGGAATCGTGCCGGCGAGGGTCATCGCAATCCACGAGATCCCGATCACCGCGAAGCCCTCTTTGACGGTCAGCAAACCACGGGCTCCCAGGAGGCGCCGCAACCCCTCTCCCACCAGGATCACGGCGGCGGCGGCAACGGCGATCTTCCCGGCATCGGCCCACTCCCGATAGATCACGCCGAGCAGCGACGCGCTGAGCATGGCGACTCCCGTCGCCTCGACGACGAGGCAGACGACGGCGGTGAGGCGACGGAGACTCATTACGTGGTCGAGGCGCGCCGGGGAACGGCCATCACGCGAACAGCCTCTCGAGGGTGGGGATGGCCGCAGGGAGCACGATGGCGATCACGCGGTCGCCGCCGGCGATCACCGTGTCGCCGTGAGGAATCAGACCGCTGCGGCCGCGAACGAGTCCACCGACGATCGCCGATTTGGGGAGACCGATCTCGGTCAACGTCCGGCCGACCGCGGAGCTGTGGGTCGGCACCTGGATCTCGATGGCCTCCGCCGCGGAGTCCTGAAACGTCGCCACCGCATGGATGAGGCCGCGCCGCACCAGGCGGAGGATCTCGTTCGCCGCCGCCATCCGGGTGGAGACGCCCGAGTCGATCCCGTGACCGCTGAGCAGTGACACGTACTCGAATCGCTGGAAGCGCGAGACCGCGGTGGGAACGCCGAGCGCCTTGGCCACGAGACAACCCAGGATGTTGACCTCGTCCCATCCCGAGAGGCCGAGCACCACATCGGCACTGCCGACCCCCTCGGCCCGAAGCACCGCCGGGTCGGTCGGATCGCCTCTGACGACCATCAACCGGTCATGGCGGGCGGCCAGATCGGCACACCTATCGGCATCCGGGTCGACCAGCACGGTCGTGATGCCGCTTTCGATCAGGCGCTCGGCGGTGAGCCTCGCCAGTCGCGTCGACCCGAGGATGAACGCCTTGCGGGCGCGATGCTCCTCGACCCCCATCAGCTTGAGCGCCTCGCTCGACGAGCGACCGCTGGTCACGACGATCACGTGATCCCCCGCCTTGACCATCGAATCTCCCCGGGCGATGGTCGTCTCCCCATCCCGAACCAGGGCGGCGACGATCCAGTCCCATCCGGTCACCCGTTGCCGAAGGGCGCGCAGCGTGATTCCGTCCAGGGGAGCATCCGGCTGCACCCGTCCTCCGAACAGGCTCACCTTCCCGTCGGCGAACTCCACCACCTCGGACACCCCGCCTCTCCTGACGAGGAGCAGCAGCTCATTGGCGAGTGCCTCCACAGGGTCGATGACGAAGTCGACCCCGTGGGCCTGGAGGTCCTCCCGCAGAGTGGGGTCCTGGACCCGCGCCACCGTCCGGGGGCCCCCCAAGCGAGCGGCGGCCTGGGAGGCGAGCACGTTGACGGCGTCCGACGAGGTCACCGCGATCAGGAGGTTGGCTTCGGTGACGCCCGCCGCCTCGAGAACGGCGGAGCTCGCTCCATTGGCCGTAACCACCTTGCAGTCGACGGTGTCACGGAGTTCGTCGGCACGCCGCTCGTCGGCTTCGATGACCACCACGTGCTGGCCCTCTGCGGTGAGCCGCTCGGCGAGGTATGAGCCGACGGCGCCGGCGCCCACGATGACGATCCTCATGATGCCTCGAGCGATGGGAGAAGCCTGCAAGAGGCTAGCCGGGGCGCCGTGGCGCTCGGTCGGATCGACTCCACCGGCTTCCGGTCACTCCCACTCCCCGTCCTGATTACCCTCCGCTGCCGTGGCCGAGCCTCGCACCGATCGCGAACACATCACCTGGATCCACTCCGACCGGCCGATCCCCGCTCGGTTCGTGCGTCCCCTCCTGCGCTTCACCCGGATCGAGTCCGCCGGCGGGATTGCGCTCCTGGCGGCGGCGGCGGCAGCGCTCATCTGGGCGAATCTGCCGTTCGGGGGGTCCTACGAGCGGTTCTGGGAGACCCCCGTCAACCTCACGATCGGCTCGTTTCATCTGGACGAATCGATCCGGATAGTCGTCAACGATGCCTTGATGGTGCTGTTCTTCTTCGTCGTCGGGTTGGAGATCAAGCGGGAGTTGGTGGCCGGCGACTTGCGAGACCCCAAGACCGCTGCCCTGCCGGCGATCGCCGCCCTCGGCGGCATGATCTTCCCTGCACTGATCTACGTCGCCTTCACCGCCTCCGGCGGCGAAGGCGTCCACGGCTGGGGGATCCCCATGGCCACCGACATCGCCTTCGCCGTCGGGGTGGTGTCTCTGCTGGGGACCCGGGTGCCGATCGGAGGCAAGCTCTTTCTCCTCGCGCTGGCCATCGCCGACGACATCGGTGCGATCACCGTGATCGCGGTGTTCTACACCGAAACGCTCGCCCTGGGATACCTGGCCGCCGCTCTCGGAGGGCTCGGGCTGATGTACCTGGCGCAGCGGGTGCATGTCCGATCCCTGGTGTTCTATGTACCGCTGGGGATAGCCGTCTGGTTCCTGCTCTTCGAATCCGGGGTTCACGCCACCCTGGCCGGGGTGGCCATCGCCCTGGTAACGCCGGCGACCGCCATGTACGAGGACAGCCAGTACCACGACCGGGCAACCCGCCTCCTCGCCCGCTATGACTTCGACGCGGTTGCACCGCAGGCGGCCGAGCGGATCGACTTCGACGCCCTGGCGCTGTCCGCGGTCGCCCGGGAGTCGGTCGCCCCCCTCGATCGCGTCGAAGATGCCCTGCACCCCTGGTCCTCGTTCGTGATCGTCCCCATCTTCGCCCTGGCCAACGCCGGGGTGAGATTCGCCGGGGTCGATCTCGTTGCCGCGATCACCCACCCCATCGCCCTCGGCGTGGCGGTCGGTCTGCTGGCAGGGAAGATCGTGGGCATCACCGCGTTCACGTGGCTGGCCGTCCGACTCGGCCTGGGCACCCTGCCCCGCGGCATTTCGTGGAGGCACGTCATCGGCCTGGCCGCGGTCGCCGGAATCGGCTTCACCGTGTCGCTGTTCGTCGCCGGCCTTGCCTTCGACACGATCGAGTTGGCCGACCGGGCCAAGACCGGGATCTTCGCCGGCTCGGCGGTGGCGGGGATCATCGGCTTCATCGTCCTGCGGAGCGTCAAGCCGGATGCGCGGGGGTCGGACGACTCATGAACCGGCCGGGCCGAGTCACCGGATCGGTGGCGGCGATTTGTCTCGTCGCCGCCTGCTCGTCCGGAGACAACTCGGCGAGCACCACGACCGTGCCCCCGACGACGATCGCCGCCACTTCTTCGACCGCAACGACGGAGCCGGTACGGCCCACGGCAACCATCGCCTACACGGTCATCGAGGCTCACGTCGCCGGAGACGACGCGGCTCAGGCAGTGGTCTCCAACTTGTACGGATGGATCGGCGACCGCACCGTGCCGGAACCCGATGTCCCGCAGGGACTGCTCGACCACCTGGCACCGATCGTTCCCACCGAGGCGATGAGCATCGATGCCACCCTGAGCAGTGCCGATGCCTTCGGCGGCCGGGTGGGAGTGGTGACCGCCGACGACGATGTCATCCTGCTGGCCGATGAGGGATCGGGCTGGAAGGTGGTGGGGGCCAAGCTGGCCAGATTCGGTTCCGACGCCTGGTACGGAGACCCCGTCCGGTTCTTGCTGGTCATCGGGACCGACGCTCGCCCCGGTCAGAGCCAGCAGCTGTTTCGGGCCGACAGCATTCACATCGCATCGTCGAACGTCTCGCTCCACGCCGGAGCGGTAGTCGGTTTCCCCCGCGACGCCTACGTCGACTCATCGGTCGGCAGGGACAAGTTCACCAACATCAACGCTCTCTCCGAGCGGCACTCGGAGGAGATGGTCGAAATCGCCGCCGGCCTGAGCGGCCTGCCGCTCGAGGGCTACATCATCACCGGGTTCTTCGACTTCGAGCGACTCGTCAACGACTTCGGCGGCGTGCTGGTGAACGTCCCGTTCGCCATGGCCGACAAGGACGCGCAGGCCTATCTCTCGGCCGGCCTGCAGCGGCTGTGGGGGGCGAATGCCCTCGCCTTCAGCCGCAACCGCCACCTGAACGGAGGCGACTTCACCCGGTCGTTCCATCAAGGCCTGGTGATCCTGGCCGCCCTCCGGGGAGCGACGGAGGAGAGCATCACCGACTTGCCCGGGCTCCTGTCGATCCTCGGCGCCCACACCTGGACCGACCTCGCCCTGGGAGACATGGTGACACTGGCGGCGACGGCCTTTGAGATCGATCCCGATTCGGTGGAGAACGTCGTGCTCAAGGGCACCGTGGCGACCGTGGGCGGGGCGTCGGTGGTGCTGCTCGACGAGGAGGATGCCGCCCGGGTGTTCGACGACCTATCCGATGGCGTACTCACCCCGCCCGGGTGAAAAAGCGGTCTAGCGCCGACCCGACGGCGAAGGAGAGCGCCGACAGCGCCACCACGACTCCCAGGCCGGCAGCAGGCAGTGAGGTCGTCTCGAAGAGGCGGTGCCCGACGGGCAAGTAGACGACCATCGCCTGCAGCGCCGTAGAGGCGAGCAGAGACCAGGCCAGCAGCCGGTTCCCTCTTCCCTCGACCCGGGCCCGCACCTCGTAGGCGTGGCCCAACTGCACGAGCACCAGCGTGGAGAACACCATCGTGCGCACCACCGGCCACTCGAAGCCGAGCCAGTGGTGACCGGCCACGAGGGCGGCGATGGTGGCGGTCCCCAGCACGGACGCCCGTCTCAGCAGGCGTCCCCAGTCGCCGATCACATCTCGAGCGACCTCCGGTGGCCGCGCCATCACATCGGCGGCCGCGGGATCTACCCCGAGAGCCAGGGCGGGAAGGCCGTCGGTGATGAGATTGATCCACAAGAGTTGGGTGGCGAGTAGTGGGTCGCCCAGTCCTCCGAAGACGAGGAACCCGATGAGCATCACCATCACCTCCGAGGCGTTGCACGCCAGCAGATACCAGACGACCCGCTTGAGGTTGGCGAAAATGGTCCGGCCCTCGCGGACCGCAGCCACGATCGTGGCGAAGTTGTCGTCGGCGAGGACGATCGAGGCCGCTTCCTTGGCGACGTCGGTGCCGCTGCCCATGGCGACGCCGATGTCGGCGGCGCGCAGGGCGGGGGCATCGTTGACCCCGTCTCCGGTCATGGCGACGATCGCCCCCCTCCGCCGCCACGCCTCGACGATCTTCACCTTGTCGAGCGGATCGATGCGGCTGAACACCCGGTACCGATCCACCTCTGCGGCGAGAGCATCGACGTCGACGTCCCGCAGCCGGTCGCCCGTCATGACTTCTCCCCCGTCGAGGATGCCGACGGACGCGGCGATCGCCCGGGCGGTGACCGCGTGATCCCCGGTGACCATCACGACGTCGATGCCGGCACGCCGCGCCTGACGCACTGCCGGTTCCGCCTCGGGGCGGACCGTGTCCCTCATGCCCACGACCGCCACCAGGACCAGATCACGTTCGGCCGCCGCCGATCCGGCGGGAGCCTCCGCGGCAATCCGGTAGGCGAGCGCCAGGGTGCGCAGTCCCCGCGCGGCCAGGTCTTCCGCCCGAGCGAGCATGTCCTCGCGCCGTTCGGGGTCGAGGCCCACCGGCCCGTCCACGCCCTCGATGGCCGACGCCGCCGCTACGACGACCTCGGGAGCACCCTTCACCGCGACGACCACGCCGTCCGCCGTCCGATGCACCGTGGACATCCGCTTGCGCCGCGAGTCGAAGGCGAATTCGTCCACGCGAGGAGCCGCCGCCCGGATTGCTGCGGGGTCTTCGCCGACCTCGGTAACCGCCATCAGCAGGGCGACCTCGGTGGAGTCTCCCACCCATCCGCTCGGCGACGGGCGGGCGTCATTGCACCAGGACGCGATCTCGACGAGCCGACGCGCCCGGGGCTGCGACATGTCCACCTCGCCGGGAGACCATCGCTGGCCGGCAACGACCACCTCGACGACCCGGAGCTCGTTGTGGGTGAGCGTGCCCGTCTTGTCGGTGCAGATGACCGTGGCCGCCCCGAGGGCCTCCACCGCGGGGAGGCGGCGCACGATGGCGTTGCGACGAGCCATGCGCTGCACCCCACCGGCGAGAGTGATCGTCACCACCGCGGGCAGACCCTCGGGGATCGCGGCCACCGCCAGCGCAACCGCCGTCAAGAACATCGTCTGGGCGGAGTACCCCCGCCCCCACCCGGCGAGGAACACGATCCCCGCAGTCCCCAACGCCAGGACGGCGAGACGCTTGCCGACTCGATCGAGTTCCGCCTGCAACGGAGTCGGCGGCTCCTCGATGGCGAGTGCGCCGGCGATCCGTCCGAACTCGGTGGCGGAACCGGTCTCGACAACGACCGCGGTGCCGCGCCCGGCGGCAACCGTCGTCCCGGAGAACACCACTGAACGGCGGTCTCCGAGAACACCTTCGGCGGGCACCGGATCGGTCTGCTTGAACGTGGGAAGCGACTCGCCGGTGAGAGCGGACTCCTCGACCTCGAGGTGAACGCAGTCGACCACCCGGGCGTCGGCGGCGATCTTCACGCCGGGCTCGAGGACCAGGAGGTCGCCAGGAACGACATCCACGGCCCGCACCCGTCGGGGATGACCACCACGCAGGACGAGTGCCTCGGGCGCGGTCATCTCCCGCAGCCGGGTGAGCGCTCGTTCGGCTCGCGCCTCCTGGAAGAACCCGAGCAGGGTGTTGAGCACCACGATCGCCCCGATGACTCCGGCGTCGAGCCACTCGTCGAGAAGGAACCCGCTGACCGCGGCGGCCACCAGCAGGAGCCATACCAGGGCGCTGGAGAGCTGCTCGAGGAGGAGGCGGATCGTGCCGGGCCCGGGGGCGGTCTCGATGAGGTTCGGGCCATGATCGGCAAGCCGCCGGGACACCTCCTCATCGCTCAGGCCACTGCGAAAGTCGGTGCCGAGAGCATCCTCAACCTCGTCGAGCGCCATCGCATGCCAGGCGTGCATCCCCGGGAGGTTCCCACATTCCTGCTGCGAGTCGGAAAACCCGGCCCGGCGGGGAGGGGCGGACCCGGCTCAGCGAGCGAAGTGGTCGAACACCTGCTGCTGCAGGGCGGAGAGGGGTTCATCGAACCCGCGGCCCCGAGCGAACTGGGTGAACCCGGCCGCCGGCTTGCCGGTACCGCGGCTCACGATGATCGACGACAAGAGAACCGCCTCGGCCTTGCGATTGACCGCGGCCGCGAGAGTGGCAAACGTACCGGAGTCGACCAGCTTGCCGGTGGCCTGCAGCGCGGCGACCCGGATCTCGCCGTCGGAGATCGTCTCGCCCCGGCGAGCCGCATCCACGGTCACCCGGCGGGCGATGTCGACGGCCTTCTTCCAGTCGATCGGGTTGGTCGTTCGCTTGAGCCTGGGCGTGGAGACCTTCGCCTCGGCCTTGTCCACCAGTTGTTGAGCGCGATCCGGGCTCATGCGGGCCACGGCCCGCTGCAGGTCGGTCCGGACCTTGCGCTGTTCCGCCTCGCGCGCCGGCCGCCGGTCCAGGGCGAACTTGCGGGCGGCGGCTATGCGCGAATCACGGTTCATCGACCACCCATTCTCGCCGTCGGCCATCGCTATGCGGGATGTACCGGCCGGTGGCGCCCTCGGTTTCGCGGTGCATCCGGCGGGAAACCCAACGGAATCAAGGGATCGCCGATCTCTCGGCGGTTTGAGCCCGCCGGAGGTGCCTGGCCGTGTCCCGATACCCTCGACGGCGTGGAGAACCTCATCGCCGCCTGGCGGTCCGACCCGGAGATCGACGAACGGATAGTTCACGTCGAGACGGTCCCCGCCCACGGGGCGATCTTCGAAGACCTCGACCCTCCCCTGCCCGATGAGCTGACCGCGGCGCTGGAAGCCCGCGGGATCGGCCGGTTGTACCGGCATCAGGCGCAGGCCATCCGCCGGGCCCGGGCCGGAACCCACACGGTGGTCGCCGCCGGGACCGCCTCCGGCAAGTCGCTGTGCTACCAGGCCCCCATCGTCGAGGCGGCGCTGACTCACGGCCCCGCCACCGCCTTGTTGCTGTTTCCCACGAAGGCCCTGGCCCGGGACCAATTCCGGGCGCTGCACACCCTGGGGATCGCCGACATCACGCCGGTCGTCTACGACGGCGACACCGACCGGGACTCCAGGGTGTGGGCAAGGCGTCACGCCACCGCAGTTCTCACCAACCCGGACATGCTGCACATCGGCATCCTCCCGACGCACGGCAAGTGGGCGCCGTTCTTCCGGCACCTGCGTTTCGTGGTGGTCGATGAGGTGCACACGCTCCGCGGCATCTTCGGAAGCCACGTGGGCAATGTGCTGCGACGCCTGCGCCGGGTCGCTCGGTTCTACGGTGCGGACCCGACCTTCATCGGATCGTCGGCGACAATCGGCAACCCGGGTGACCTGATGGCGGAGTTGATCGGCCTCCCGGTCGAGGTGGTCGATCAGGACACCTCGCCGTCGGGGACACGGCACTACGTCTTGTGGAATCCCGAGGTGGGCGAGAACGACATCAGGCGCAGCGCCCTCGCCGAAACCGCCGACGTGCTCGTCGACCTCGTGCAGCGCGGCGAGCACACGATCGCGTTCACCCGGAGCCGCAAAGGGGTCGAGCTGGTCTACCGATGGGCCAGGGATCGCCTCGGACCCGATCTCGCCTCACGGATCGCCCCGTACCGCGCCGGCTATCTCCCCGAGGAGCGGCGCAAGGTCGAACAAGCGCTGTTCTCCGGAGAGCTGCTCGGAGTGACCGCCACCAACGCCCTGGAGTTGGGCATCGATGTCGGCGGCCTGGACGCCGCGGTGCTGGCCACCTTCCCCGGCACCGTCGCCTCGTTCCGTCAGCAGACCGGTAGGGCGGGCCGGTCCACCGACGAATCACTCTCCGTGTTGATCGCCGGTCAGGACGCCCTGGATCAGTGGTTCATGCACCATCCGGAGGACCTGTTCGGACGTCCCTCGGAGGCGGCGGTGATCAACCCGACCAACCCGATAGTGCTCGCCGCCCACATCGGCTGTGCCGCCTACGAGATCCCCATGGAGACCAACGAGGCGATGGCGACATTCGGACCTGCCGTCGAGGAGATCGCCGCCGACCTGGTCGGCGACGGCACGCTACGGGTCCGCAACGGGCGGCTGCTCTGGGCGGGGCGGGAGGCACCGGCCCCCGGGATCGACATCCGCACCGCAGGAGGGCCCCCGTACTCGATCGTCGCCATGGACGGCACCGTGATCGGCACCGTCGACGAACCCAGGGTGTTCTCCCAGTGCCACCCCGGCGCGGTGTACCTGCACCAGGGCGACTCGTACGTCGTCGAGGATCTCGATGTCGCGGGGCGCGTGGCGCGGGTCCGCGCCGATGAGGTCGGCTACTACACCCAGCCGCAGGAAGAAACCGACATCGCGGTGGTGGAGACGATCCAAGCCGGCACCGTGGGCCGGTTCGGTCACCGGCTGGGCACGGTCGAGGTGGAGAACCGGGTGGTCGGCTTCAAGCGCAAGCGGGTGTCGGACCGAAGCGTGCTCGCCTACGAGCCGCTCGATCTCCCGGCGCGGCGGTTCACCACCCAGGCGGTGTGGTTCCTGGTCGACGAGGAGACGATCCGTGATGCGCGGGTCGAACCCGCCGATCTGCCCGGAACCCTGCACGCCGCCGAACACACTTCGATCGCCATGCTCCCCCTGTTTGCCATCTGCGATCGGTGGGACATCGGCGGCCTCTCCGCGGCCTGGTATCAGGAGGTGAACTCGCCGGTCTGGTTCATCTACGACGGCTACCCGGGCGGCGCCGGGATCGGCCCCCTCGCCTACCAGGCGGGGACCCGCCACCTCCGAGCCACGTTGGAGGCGCTGCGCACCTGCCCCTGCGAGACCGGCTGCCCGTCGTGTGTGCAGTCGCCCAAGTGCGGCAACTTCAATGAACCGCTCGACAAGGAGGGGGCGATTCGGTTGCTCGAAGTGGGGTTGGGTTAGTCGCTGCCCGCCGCCGGCTGCCGGCTGCCCGCGAAGAGGTTGCCAGTTGCCAGTTTCCAGCAAGAAGCGGCTGGCCGACTCTTCGCTCGTCGCTGTGGGCTAATCCCCGGCCACGAACGACACCCAGGTGCCGTCGGCGAGGATGGAAACCCGATAGCCGATGTAGGCCCCGAATTGGGCGAATCCGGTGAAGTCGGCGTCGTCGTATAGCGGGCGGAGCGCCTCCCGATCGGCCTCCGGGACGTCCTGCCACTCGCCGACGAAGGCCGACGGCCACACGCGGTAGGTCTGATCGCCGGCGACGACCGTGCCCGCCGGCCGGTTGAGCAGCTCGGCGAGGAGGTAGCTCGGATCGTCCCCGGCCGCCTCGAGTTGCTGCCAGTAGGCGATGGCATCACTGCCGCCACCGAACGAGTAGGTGAACCCTGATCCGAGCAGGGATCGCAGACCCTCCCAGTCGCAGGCGACCGCCGCCTCCCAGATCGCCCGCCGCGTGGCGGCAACCGCCGCCGGGAGATCGGGCTGGTCGACGAGCGGGTCGGTGACCAGGGCGCCCGAACAGGGCGGGCCTGACTCCGACCCGGTAGGTGTCAACCACACCCGATGGGTCCGGACGTTCACCGCGCTCCCGTCCATCGCCGACGACTCGAAGGCCACCAGCCGCCCCCACTGGGGGGTGGCGACGTCGTAGGGAATGGTGAGGGACCACTCGCCGCGGCACCCGCTGCCGCAGGTAGCGGTGGTGAACCCGTCGAAGAGCAGCGTGCCGTCGGCGGCGTACAGGCTGACGCTCACCGTCGCCTCGAAAACGTTGGCGGTACCGGTGGCCTCGAGCGGATTCCCGACGGTGGCGCCGTACGCCGGCGACTCGATCATCACCGCGGGGAGCATGGTGTCGTCCTCCGGCCGCGCCACGGGATCGTCGACGATCACGCCCTCTCCGCCGAAGACCGTGGTGAGCGTGCCGTCGACGAGGAAGCGCACCCCATCGACCTCGGGAAGCCGGGTCATGGTGTAGATCACCTGGGCGAGCCGGCCCATCATCGAGAACGATCCTCCACCTGAGGTGAATTCGGTCGACAGGTCCACGGTGGCGATCCTTCCGTCGACGGTCACGCCGTTGAAGATCGTGCCCTGGGGAATCGCCGTGCTGATGCCGAGGTCGGCCCCAGCTTCGGCACCCGTAGGGCCGTCGAGCAACGCCTGCAGCGCGGTCGCGTATGGAGCGTTGGGATCGATGTGACGAGCCACCGGGATCAAATAGGGGCCCGATTGAGCCGTGTCGCGATCGCCTTCACCGAAGAAGTAGACCGCCCCCTCGACAGTGGGCCCGGTCGATGGCGTCAGCCAGATGCGGTGCTCCCGTACGTTGGTCTGGCTGCCGTCCATCGCCGACGCTTCCCAGGCAATGATGCTGCCCCACTGCGCCTCATCGACCGTGTAGGGGATGGTCACCGTCCAGTCGCCGCGGCATCCGGTGCCACACGTCGCCATCGTCGTGCCCTCCCAGCGGATGAGCCCGTCGTCGTCGACAAGTGCCAAGCTGACCACGGCCTCGAACACGTTGGCCGTGCCCGTGACCACCGCCGGGTTGCCGGCAGCGCCGTTCCATGCGGGCGATTCGATCATCACGGCAGGGAGCAGGTCTTCGAAACCGGCACGGGTCGCCGGGTCGTCGATCGTGAACCCCTCTCCGCCAAAGACGGTCGTCGGCTGATCGCCGACGGAGAACCGAACGCCATGCACGCCGTCGATGGCGGTGAGGGTGAAGACGACCTGACCGATCCGACCGGCCATCGACAGCGATCCGCCGCCCGAGACGAAGTCGCTCGACAGGTACACGGTGATGATTCCTGTCTGCTCCTCGATGGCAACACCCTGGAACTGGGTGCCGATCGGAATGGCAGAAGACATCGCCGGAACCGACGTGGCGTCGTCGTCGACGCCCTCCACAAGCCGGGCCATGGCCATTCCCGCCTCGTCGAGCGTCCGCTCTGACGCGCTGCGGCCGGGATCCACCTCGAAGGTGGCGTGCACCGGCACGAGATAGGGCCCCGAGGTCCAACCCTCGCCGATCTGGTCGAGGAAGAAGTAGACCACACCGTCCACGATCACCGGCTCGGTGGAGCCGTTGGTGGTGGTTACCACGACGGTCGTGGTGGTCACCCCGGCCCCCGTCGTGCTGGTGCTCGCCGCCACCTCGCTGCCGCCTCCTCCCAGCAACCAGTACATCCCCCCGCCGACACCGAGCACGACGGCGGCGGTGGCCGCTGCCACGGCCCACCCCGGCCATCCCGCCCGGCGCGCGGTCCGACCGCCGACGATGCGGTTCGCCACCCCCATCGGGGCCGCCGGAGCCTGACCCTCGGGCACCGGGTTGCGGCTCTTCATCTGGTCGAACGGGTCGCGGCTCATCGGCTACCTCCAGTGTCTTCCCAAACTGCGGAGAGACGCGCCCGGGCGCGATGCAACCGGACGGCGGCCGCACCCGGCGAACACCCCAGCGCCCGGCCCATCTCCGCAGGCGTCAGCCCCTCCCAGGCGGCCAGCATCAGCACCTCCCGGTCGTCCCGGCGCAGGCGGGTGAGCGCGCCGTCGAGGTCGGCAGGATCGGAGTCGGACCATGCGACCGGGGGAGCGCCGGCGACCTTGGCGTCGAGACGCTCCCGCCGCCGGTGCGAGCGCAGTTGATTGGCGACGATCTTGCGGGCGACCCCGTATAGCCACGGCAGGGTGTCGGGCTCGCCGGGCACGGTCCGCAGCTTCTTCCAGGCCACCGTGAACACCTCGGCGGCGGCATCGGAGGCGTCGTCCCAACCGACCCGGCGGGCGGCGTAGGCGAACACCGCCCCGTAGTGACGGGCGAACAGGCCCCGGAAGGACTCTTCCGGGGTAGGCGTCCCGACACCGCGGCGGGGGACCGTCATGGTGGTCTCCATTATCCGGGTATGTCCGGCAAGACCCGGGGATTACTGACAATGCGTCAGGTCTCGATCAACGGGGCTCGGCAGTCGGCAATCAGCAATTGGCAATTGGCCGGGACCGCTACCGGCCATGTCTGGCTGCTCGGATCTTCTGGCCTGCGGTGACGGGCGACGACTCGTCGGGAGGCCTACTCCAACAACAGCGCCGGGACGAACTCGGCGCGCCCGACCGCGGTCACCTCGAAGCTGCCCAGCGGCCAGATCGTGATCACCCGGATGGTCTCCACCTCCACGGTGCGCGGCTCCCATGAGGGATCGAGCGGACAGTGACACACCTTCACCCGGGCATGATTCAGCGCAGCGAATCGGGCCGCCTCCTCGGCGGGGGTGCCGCGTGCCCCGAACGGCAGGAAGGTCACCGGCGCCGCGGCGAGGGCAGCGGCATCTGCGGCAATCTCCGCCTCGGCCTGGGCGACGAGATACGAACCCACTGCAGCCAACCCGGCGGCGAGGACAAGAACCACCGCTCCCACGCCGAGCAGCGCGATCGAAGCACTTCCCTTCTCGGTCACCGCTCGACCCGCATGACGGCCCGGCCCACCAGGGTCACGTCGAATCCTCCGAACAGCGGGGCGGCCACCCGATGCCGCAGGCGCACCACGACCTCGGCCGAGCCGCCGACGACGTGATCCCGAACGACGGACACGCTGGCCCGGGCGGCATCACCGCCGCCCAGGGCGCTGCGTACCGCCGCCACCGCACGTTCCGGATCCGGCGTCGTCGCCGCTTGCCGGGCGCCCTCCCGCGCTGCCTGAGTGACCTCGAGTTGCACGCGAGCCGCCACGGCCACCTCGACCGCTGCCAGCAGGAGCGCCATGACCAACGGCACGACGAGCACGAACTCCACAGCGGCGCTTCCCCGGTCGCGACTCATCCGCCGCTGGTGGCGAATCCGCGCACCCGGCTGATGACCGCGTCGAAGAAGGACGGAAGCGCGTCCGAGCCGGCCGCCCAGGAGATGAGGGCAAGGGCGACGATGGCTGCCGCGATGATCACCAGGGCGTACTCGGCGGTCGCCTGGCCTGAGTCGGATCTCATGAAGCACCTCTCGGTTAGGGGATGGGACCAAGCCGCGCCAACGACTGGAGCACCGCCGGGCCTACGGCCAGCACGACGAACCCGGGGAGGATCAGGAGAGCGAGCGGAAGCAATATCCGCACCGGGAGCCGCCTGGCGCGCTCGACCGCGGCGGCGTGCTCGGCATGGCGAAGGGTCGCCGCGTAGGCGCCGACCGCCATCGCCACCGGAGCGCCGCTCAGCGCGGCAGCCGCGGCCACCCGGCCGAATCGGTCGAGGCGTCCCCCTACCGAACCGAGGGCCGGGCCTACTCCGTGACGATCCATCGCTTCGATGAGCCGGCTCACCTCGACGCGCAGGTCCTCGACAACATGACGCGAGGCTTCCTCGACCGACGAACGCAGGCTGAGGCCGGCGCCGAGCCCGAGCAGGACGAGGTCGGCAAACAACGCCACGTCGGAATCGGCGAGCCGCTTCCTTTGCGTCGCCGCCGCCGCTCGCTGCCATCGAGCCGTCGCCACCACCACGGTGCCGCCAGCGAGGCCGAGCAGCGGATCTAGGAGAAGCGCCACCGCCCAGGCGGCGATCAGCCAGGGTTTCGGCCCACCCAGGCGGCGGCTCCCCAGGTAGGCGCCGAAACCGGCGCCGACCGCGATCATCGCGCACCCCGCAGCATCAGGACGACGACAGCGATACCCGCAGCCTGCAGCGCCAGTCCCGCGGCGATGATCCCCACCAGGGCCGGATCGTCGAAGGCCAGTCTTCCGGTGGCGCCCATCACCGCCAGGAGCGCCACCGGGAGCCCGGCAACCACCCATGCCGAAGCGCGCGCCTGGGAGGTGAGAGCGCGTCGCTCCCGACGAAGCTCCCCCTCCTCTGCGGAGCGCAGCGCCAGCGAGTGGAACATCCCGGTGGCCGGTCCCCCGGACCGGGCCGCCAACAGCCAGGCTCCGGCGGCGAGACGACCGTTTAGCGGGAGGGCCCGCTCCAGTGAAGGAGCAACCCGTTCGGCCGGCATTCCCGCCTCGGCGAGGCGCACCGCCTGGGACAGGTCGAGTCGCGCCGCCCGG
>Ga0154791_124_pt1 | contig 27061 bp, 27 predicted proteins | sample Rifle2008BG16ft_FD_105799 | JGI IMG/M metagenome (GOLD analysis project Ga0154791, IMG submission 105799) | Actinobacteria bacterium RBG_16_68_21
GGCGGGCCGGGTCCCGCCGCCGCCGCTCTTCTCTGGGGACCGCTTCTCGCGATGAGGGTGAAGGACTACATGACCGACCGCAACCGCAATACCGGCCGAAATCCAGAACCGATCAGGCACTACATGCTCGGCGACCAGATCAAGGACCATCTCTTGGGCCGGATACTTGAAGGCGATTTCGCCCCGGGCACTCGCATCGTCGAGACGCGGGTCGCCCGTGAGTTGGGGATCAGTCAGGGCCCGGTGCGGGAGGCGCTGCGGGACCTGGCCGGCCTCGGGTTGGTCGATCTGCAACCGTATCGCGGCGCCCGCGTCCGGGAGCGCAGCCTGGAGGAGCACATCGAGGCCATGCAGGTGCGCGGCGAATTGGAGGCGATGGCGGCGCGCCAGGCGACCGGAAGGCTCACCGCGGTGCAGGTCGACCGGCTGCGCGCGCTCGTCGAGGAGATGGCTGCACTCGCCGCCGCTGGTGATGCCCACGGCCACTCGCTCAAGAACACCGAGTTCCACCACATCGTCGCTGAGGCCTCGGGAAACCGCACCCTGCAGCGAATCCTGGGGATTCTGCAACCCTTCGCCCAGACCTACCTGACCACAACCGTGGCCGGTCTCGAGTCGGCCACTTCCTACCTCGAGCGCCACACCGCGATTCTCGACGCACTGATTGCCGGTGATCGCCGCCGCGTCGATGAGGCGATGCTGGCTCACAACAACGCCAGCCTGGCATCCGTCCGAGGCGCCACCGGATGAGAACCGGCCCGATCCGATCGTGGCGACGAATCTCCGCCCGGGCGGGCACACCCGAGATCAAGGAGCCTGACAACCCATGACCGACAAGAAGCGGCTGTTCATGCTGCACACGATGCCGTTCGTGATGAACACGATCACCGCCCCGCTCGAGAAGACGTTCCTCGAAGACCACCCCGATGTCGAGATCCAGACCATGCTCGACACCAGCCTCCTTGCCGACACGATGGCTGCGGGTTCGGTGACCCCGATCACGGCCGCACGGCTGCTCAGCTACGTCCAGCAGGCCGAGAGGGCCGGAGCAGATCTGTTCCTGCTCACCTGCACCTCGATGGGCCAGGGAATGGCCCACGTCCGGGAGTTTTCCAGCCTGCCCACCCTGTGCATCACCGAGCCCCTGGTCGAGGAGGCCCTCGACCAGGGAAACCGCATCGGGATCATCGGGACAGTTCCCACCAGCCCCGCTCAGATCATCGAGCCGCTCATGGCCGCTGCCGGGCGGCGCGGCATCGCCCCCGAAGACCTGACCATCGTCACGTCGGTGGTCGAAGAGGCCTTCAAGGCACGGGGCGCCGGCGACACCGCCGCCCACGACCGCCTGGTGTCACAGGCGGCCACGGCAATGGCCCGGGACCACGAGATCGACGCCATCGTGCTCGCCCAGGCCTCGATGAGCGGGACCGTGATGGACGACCCGGGCGTGCCGGTGCTCAAGCTCGGCCCCTCCGCCTTCCGGGCGGCAGCCGAGATGCTGCAGGGATAGGCAATGCAGTACGTCTACGGCCTCGACGCCCCGCCGAACGCGTCCCCGGGCTGCGTGCAACAGGTCTTGGGGAACAAGGGGGCCAATCTCGCCGTGATGACCAGGGAACTCGGTCTCCCGGTCCCTCCCGGGTTCACCATCACCACCGAGGCCTGCCTTGCCTACCTGGAACACGGCTGGCCGCCCGGCCTCGACGATGAGATCCGGTCCCATCTGCAACGCATCGAGCAGGTCCTGGGACGGCGCTTTGGCGGCCCGGGACACCCGCTCCTGGTCAGCGTCCGCTCCGGGGCTCCGATCTCGATGCCGGGGATGATGGAGACGATCCTCAACCTCGGTCTCAACGATGCCACCGAGCGCGGGTTGGCCGAAACGGCAGCCGACGCGACGTTCGCCGCCGCCTGCCGGGCGCGGTTCGACAAGAGGTACCGGCAGGTCGTCGGCGTCTCGACGGTGCCTTCCGACCCCTGGGAGCAGCTGCGGGCGGCAATCGAGGCGATGTTCCGCTCGTGGAACTCCGAGCGTGCAAGCGCCTATCGCGCCCACGAGGCGATTCCCGACGACCTGGGCACCGGGGTCACGGTCCAGGCGATGGTATTCGGCAACCTGGGAGACGACTCGGCCACCGGAGTGGTGTTCACCCGCAATCCGGTGACCGGCGAAGCGGAGCTCTACGGGGACGTCATGTTCGGAGCCCAGGGTGAGGACATCGTCGCCGGCACCCACACCCCGGATCCGATCTCGGCCCTGGACACCCGGATGCCTGAAATCGCCTCCGAGTTGCGGCGCTACGCCGACATCCTGGAACGCCGCTTCACCGACGTCTGCGACATCGAGTTCACCGTCGAGCGGGGCAAACTCTGGATGCTCCAGGTTCGCAAAGGCAAGCTGACCCCGCCCGCGGCGCTGCGCGTCGCCATCGAAATGGCCGAACACCCCGACTTCCCCCTCAGCCGTGTCGGGGCGGTTGAACGCGTCGCCCGGCACCTGGTCGACTCTCCAGAGAGGATCGACGGGGCCACCACGCCGGTATTCGTCGACGCTCCCGGGGTGCCAAAGCTTCCCGTCGCCGATGTGATGAAACTGCTCGACTGGGCAAAGGAGTTGAAGTTGCCGATAGGAGACACTGCCGACGAGTCGCCGGCGACGCAGAAGCCCGCCAACACACCGGAGCCCGACGCGGTGATCCGGGCCCTGTTCATCAAGGGGTTCGCCACTCCGGCGCTGCTGGCGCCGGCGGTTCTGACCACCGAAGAGTTGCTCACTCCGGTGGTTGAAGCCTTGCGAACCGACGGACTCGTCTCCACCGCGGGACCGATGTTCCAACTCACCGACGGGGGAAAGGCGCGCGGCACCGAGTTGATGGACGCCGACCGCGCCGCCTGGTCGATACCGGCGGCCACCAAGGCACTCGACGCATTCGTTGCCCTCGATCACCGGATGAAGGAGATAGTCACCGCGTGGCAGATGCGGATCGTCGACGGCGAGCAAGCGCTCAACGACCACACCGACGCCGTGTATGACGGCAGGGTGCTCGCCGATTTCAGCCGCCTCCACGCCGACGCCGCCAACTGGCTCCGCCCGCTGGGCGACGAGCTCCCCCGACTGGGCGACTACGCGGCTCGTCTCGCCGGCGCCGCCGCACAGGTGGCCGGCGGTGACCACGCCTACATCGCCTCACCGCGGCTGGACAGCTATCACAGCGTGTGGTTCGAGCTCCACGAAGACCTGATCCACCTGGCCGGCCGGACCCGTGAAGACGAGGTGGCAGCCGGACGCGCGTAGATCGCTGTCCGTCATCCGTCATCCGTCATCCGTCATCCGCCATCCGCTCCAGAGTTGCCCCACCCCTCCACCTGTCCATGCGACTCTTGCCGGGGGCGGGCAGCGGGTAGCGAGCTATCCCACCTCGGCAGCAACCGCGGCACCGACCTCCGCCGTGCTGCTGGTACCTCCCAGGTCGGCGGTCCGCACCTCACCCGCGGCCAGCACCTTGGAGATCGCCGACCCCACCCCCTCGGCGGCCTGATGCTCGCCGAGATGATCGAGCATCATCCGGGCCGCCTCGATCGAGGCGATCGGGTTCACCCGGCCCTGGCCGGTGTACTTCGGGGCGGAGCCGTGGATCGGCTCGAACATCGACGGGTAGCGGCGCTCCGGGTCGATGTTGCCTCCGGCGGCGAGGCCCATCCCCCCCTGCAGCATCGATCCGAGATCGGTGATGATGTCGCCGAAGAGATTGGAGGCGACGACCACGTCGAACCACTCGGGCTTCTTCACGAACCACATCGTGAGAGCGTCCACCAGAGCCTTGTCGGTGGCCACCTCCGGGTAATCGGCGGCCACCGAGCTGTACACCTGATCCCAGAACACCATCGAGTAGTTGAGGGCATTGGACTTGGTGCAGTTGGTCACCCGACCGACCTCCGGCCCATCGCCGAGCTTCTTGCGGCTGCGAGCGAGGTCGAACGCGTAGCGGATCACCCGCTCGCAGCCCTTCCGGGTGAACACCCCGGTCTGGATGGCGAAGCCGTCGGGCGACCCGGCCTTGAATATCCCCCCGAGGCGGGCGTACTCGCCCTCGGTGTTCTCTCGCACGACCACCATGTCCACGGTCTCCGGGCTGGCGGTCTCGATCGGGGTAGACACCCCCGGGTACAGCCGGATCGGCCGCAGATTGACGTACTGGTCGAAGCCCGTGCGAATCCGCAGGAGCATCGTCAGCGAGACGTCGTCGGGCACCTTGGCGGCGTCACCGATACACCCGAGGAAGATGGCGTCGAAGCCCGCCAGCGTCTCCAGGGCGTCCTCCGGCATCATCTCGCCCCGTTCCAGGTACCAGTCGCAGCCCCAGGCGTAGCTCTCGGTACTCAAGTCGAAGCCGAACCGGCTACCGGCCGCCTCGAGCACCCGCACCGCCTCGGCGGCCACCTCGGTACCGACTCCGTCCCCCGGGATCACAGCGACGCGGTATCCCGTCATGCTCTTTCACCTCTTCTTGGCTCGGTTTGCGTGGACATCAGGTGATGCGAAGGACCGCATCGACCACCCGATCCGCCGAGGGGATCGCCAGGTCCTCCATCTCGGCCGCGGCCGGCAGCGGTATGTGCGGTGTGGTCACCCGCACAATCGGGCCATCGAGATCCCACAGAGCCTCCTCGGCGACGATCGAGGCGATCTCTGCCCCCCATCCGCACAGCCGGGGGTTTTCCTCGACGGTCACCAGCCGACCGGTGCGAGTCACCGACTCGAGCAGCGTCCGGGTGTCGAGAGGGACCAACGACCTCAGGTCGATGACCTCCGCGGACACACCCGATTCGCTGAGCCTGCCCGCCGCCTCCAGGGCCACCGGGACCATGGCGGCCAGCGCGGCGATGGTCACGTCGGATCCGGGAGCCACCACGGTGGCGATCCCGAGTCGATCGACGATCTCCCCGTCGGGCACGTCCTGCTTCGTGGCGAAGAGCTTCTTGTGCTCGAAGAAGACCACCGGGTCGGGATCACGAACCGCCGCCGCCAGCAATCCGACAACGTCCCGGGGAGTCGACGGGGCGACCACCTTGAGACCGGGCACCGCCATCGCCCAGCTCTCCAGGCTCTGGGAGTGCTGGCCGCCGAATCGGGTGCCGCCGCCGTTGGCCGTGCGGATGACCAGGGGAAGGGCCACCTGCCCGCCGGTCATGTAACGGGTCTTGGCGATCTGGTTGGCGACGATATCCCAGCACACCGCGAGGAAGTCGCTGAACATCAGCTCGCCGATCGGGCGAAGCCCGTTCATGGCTGCTCCCATGAGCGCCCCGGTGATCGCCTGCTCCGAGATCGGGGTGTCGCGCACCCGATCGGGGCCAAACCTCTCGAGGAGCCCTTCGGTGGTCTTGAACACGCCCCCGGCAGCGGCGACGTCCTCGCCGATGAAGACGACGCTCGGGTCGCGCTCCATCTCCTGGGCGATGCCCCGGGCGACGGCAGCCCGATAGGTCAGTTCCGCCACGCCGAACCGCCATCGGCCCACACGTCCGTGAGGAGGGTGCCCGGATCGGGCGGCGGAGCATTACGCACCTGCTCGGTGGCGCCGTCCACCTCTGCGGCCGCCTCCCGTTCGATCGCCTCGATCGTGTCGATGCCGACCCCGTCGGCGGTGAGGCGCGCCCGATAGATCTTCACCGGGTCGTACGCCAGCCAGGCATCGACCTCCTCCTGGGGGCGGTACTTCCCCGGATCGGCGCGCGAGTGACCCTTGTGCCGGTAGGTCTTCGCCTCCACAAGCGACGGGCCCTCACCGCGGCGGGCTCGTTCGATCACCTCGGTCGCCAGGGTTCGGACCGCGTCGACATCGTTGCCGTCGACGAGGAGCGACTCCAGACCGTAGGCGGAGGCGCGGTCGGCCGCCGGATGCTCCACGGGGATGACCGTAGAAATCGGGGTGTACTCCATGTAGAGGTTGTTCTCGCAGACGAAGACGACGGGAAGCTTCCACACCGCCGCCAGATTGAGCGCCTCATGGAAAGCTCCGATGTTGGTGGTGCCGTCGCCAAAGAAGCAGACCGCTACCTGGCCGGTGCCGCGGAGGAGAGCGGCCCAGGCCGCCCCGGCAGCAATCGGAAGGTGGGCGCCGACGATCGCATAGGAGCCCATGGCGCCCTTGGTGACATCGGTGAGGTGCATCGAGCCTCCCTTGCCGCCGCAGATGCCCAGGTCCCTTCCGGCCATCTCACCGAGGAGGGCCGCCATCGGGGCACCGCGCAGCAGGGTGTGGTTGTGCCCCCGATAGGTGCAGAAGGTCAGGTCATCGGAGCGCATGGCGGCGACGAACCCGGCAGCCACCGCCTCCTGGCCGAGGCCGAGGTGGGTGGTCCCCTTGACGATCCCCTCCATGAACAGGTCGTATACCCGCTGCTCAAAGTAGCGAGCGCGCACCATGTCGCGATACATAGAGAGACGGCTGGCGCTCGGGGAGCTCACGGAGACCTCCACCGCTGGATACCGAAGGCCGCGTCGACCGGCCATCCGGGGAGGAGCTGTCGAGAGGGGCAACCGGTTGACGCGACCATCGGTACGACCGTAAGCTTAGTCATAATCGATTATCGAGGATAGTTGGCGATGACCTCTCGGTCCCAGTCCGGCAATAATCCGTCCTCGGTACAACACACGGTGGAACACCAGCGGGGTCAGCCTACTTTGAACCAGGAACCAGACTTCGCGCGCGAGCCAGTGGAACGAGAGGTGCTCTCCGAGCTCGTCAAGGACCGCATCCTGACGAGAATCCTCCGCGGCGATCTGGCACCCGGATCCCGAATCGTCGAGACCCGAGTGGCCCGTGAGCTCGGCACCAGCCAGGCGCCCGTGCGGGAAGCGCTCCGTGACCTCGCCGGACTCGGTTTCGTCGAGACCAAGCCCTACCGCGGGTCATGGGTGCGCAAACCCACCAAGGAGGAACTCATCGAAGCCATCGAGGTCCGGGCCGACCTCGAGGCCCTGGCGGGAAGGCTGGCGGCGATGCGCCGGACCGACGCCTGCCTCGCCGACCTGACCCGGCTCCTCGCCGAGATGAGAGACGCCGCCGATCAGCAGGACGCCCATGATCACGCTCTCAAGAACGCCCAGTTCCACGAAGTCGTGGTCGATGCGGCCCGCAACCGGACGCTCAAGCGACTGTGGTCGATGCTAGAACCGTTCGCCCGGACGTATATGACCGCTTCGGCCCCGGGGATCGATCTCCACTGGCTGGCCGACCGCCATGAGTCCATCCTCGAAGCGATCAAGGAATCCGACCCGGAACGCGCCGCCGAGACGATGCGCGCCCATGCCGCCGACGTGGCAGTCATGCTCGAGACCTTCGAGCACCCGGAGATCGACGGCGGGTAGCGGCCCGCTGTCGTCCGGGGGCGGCTCAGCCTGCGTCCCGGTAGACGACCATCAGGTCCCCTACGTTGGTTCCGGTGGCGCCACAACGCAGCTGATCTCCCGTGGCCTCCAGGAAGGTTGCCGAGTCGTTGGTCTCGAGAGCGACTCGGGCGTCGCGGCCGGCGCTCCACCCCCGGGAGGCGGTCCCTGCATCGCCGATCCCCCCGGCGGCCGGGGTCGGTCCGTCGATCCCGTCGGTGCCGAAACCCGCCACAAGGATCCCCGGATGACCCTCCAGGGCGATGCCCGCCGCCAGGGCCAGCTCCTGGTTCCGCCCCCCACGCCCTCTTCCCGACACCGTGACCGTCGTCTCGCCGGCATGGATCAACATCACCCCCGGGGCGAGCCGCCGACCGTCTTCCGCCAGGGTCCGTCCCACCTCGGCGGCCTCTCCCTCCACGGATGTGGATCCGAGGGTCGCCACCAGACCCAATCTCTTCGCCTCCTCGCACGCCGCCCGGGCGGCCATCGATCCATCGGCGATGACCGACAGCATCCCGCCGGCGGCGCCGATCCCAATGCCGTCGTCGGGCGAATGCTGCAGGACATCGGACACTGCACCCGGCGGGACGACTCCGCGAGCGGACAGCACATCCAGCGCTTCGGCGGCCGATGTCGAATCGGGGACCGTCGGACCGCCGGCGATCACCTCGAGGGCGCTCCCGATCACGTCGGAAACCACCAGCCCGGCGAGGCGGGCGGGTGCTGCGGCCGCGGCGAGGCGGCCTCCTTTCAAGGCAGACAGGTGGCGGCGCACCAGGTTGATCTCGGCGATCGGAGCCCCGGCGCGAAGTAGGGCGTCGCTCACGGCTCGCAGGTCGGCCAACTCGAGACCGGGGAGCGGGTATTCCGCGAGCGCCGAGCCTCCGCCGGAGATGAGGACCAGCACCAGGTCGTCGGGACCGGCGGCGTGAGCCAACTCGAGGAGGCGTCGCCCGGCACGCAGACTGCCTTCGTCAGGCAGCGGATGGCCGCCGACCATCACCTCCAGACCGGGAATCTCCGCCGCCTCCGGCGCGGCGACCGCTCCGCAGATCGACAGCCCGTCGAGGCGCGACACGGCACTGCGCGCCATGGGCACCGCCGCCTTGCCGACCGCCAGCACCACGATCCGTCCCGAAGGGACTGGAACCTCGTGTTCGCCGACCCTCAGGGTGGCACCGAATCTCTCCAGGTGACGACCCACCGCGGCCACCGGATCGACCGCACTCACCGCGGCCGACAGCACTTCGAGCACCCGCCGTCGGTGCTCGGGATCGTTGCGCAGCACCTCGGGGTCGAAGCGGACGGCCATCAGCCGCCCATTCTGGGCGCGATCCCCGACCGGTGAGGCGTCAAGGATCCCGGTCGTAGAGGAGACGGGACCGCCACACCTGCCGCCAGGGCTGCCCACCGCCCCTCCGTCCTCCGACCAGGCGCAGGGCGATGGTGAGCACGCCGGCGCCGAGAGCGTACAGCACGCCCGGCCACTCGCCGATCACCGCCGCGGCCACCGGCCACACCACCACCGCCGGCAACCACGACGCTGCCAGGCGCCTCATCACGAAGCCGACCCCCAGGATGGGGAGCAAGGCCAGGGTGGCCCAGGGAGCGAGTACCGCCCCCGCTGCCAGGGCCACCGCCTGGGAGCGGCCTCCGGCGAAGCGGAGCCACAGCGGCCACCCGTGACCGACGATCGCTCCCAGCCCGCCAAGCACTCCGGCGGCAGCGCCCCACCGCTCGCCCAGCAGCGCCGCCCCCACACCCTTGGCGGCGTCGAGGAACAGGCCGATGGCCGCGACGGACCGGCCGGTGCTCCCGGCCAGATTCGCCGCGCCGACGTTTCCCGTCCCGACACGCCGGAGGTCGACACCCTGCCAGCGACCGATCAACCAGGTCCCCGGGATGGACCCGAGGAGGTAACCGACTACCAGCGCTACGAGCGCCACCAGCCGACTCCCACGACGCCGGGACCGGTGTGGGCGCCCATCGCCGAAGAGAAGGAGCTCACGAAGATCTCGACCACTCCGGGGATCGCCGCGATCACCCGCTGCACCAGTTCATCGGCGCGTTCCGGAGCGGCGGCATGGAATACGCCGACGTGCAGGTCGCCCTCGCCGTGACCCACCAGCCGAACCAGTCGATCCATGCCTGCAGATACCGTTCGGGGGAGTCCGGCCCGAGACACCCGGCCCCCGTTGAGCCGGAACATCGGTTTGACCCCCGCGGCCGATCCCGCCCAGTACTTGACGACACCCACTCTCCCCGAGCGGCGCAGGAACCGAAGAGTGTCGACCACCCCCACGACCTGAACCCTGCCGGCCACCGCAGCGGCGGCGGCGGCCACCTCCTCGAGATCGGCGCCGTCGGCAGCGGCCCGGGCTGCTTCGAGTGCGACCATCCCCGAACCGGTCACCGCCGATCCTGAGTCGAAGATCGTCACCGGCAAGTCGAAGAAGGACGCCGCAGCCACCCGGGCGGCGTCGTGAATGGCGGAGAGCCGACTGGATACCGTCGTCACGAAGACCGCGTCGTATCCGTCCGCCGCCGCGCCCTGCAACGCGGCGAGGAAGTCGCCGGGAGATGGGGACGAGGTGGTGACGCGTTCGCCCCTCTCCAGTCTTCGGTACAGCTCGTCGCCGTCGAGGTCCGCGCCGTCGCGCAGGGAACCGTCCGCGAAGTGCAACAGCACGGGGACCGAGGTCACCGCCAGGTCGCGGCCCAGCGGTTCGGGGACCACCGATGTGCTGTCGGTGATGACTTTGACCCCCATCTGCCGGGACGGTCCTTCCCGTTGGCCATCGCACACCGGTCTTGGTGCGCTGCTGCGAGGCTACCGGGTGCCGCCGGCCCGGCCCGCCCCTCCGCCGGGGCCCTAATCCTCTTGCCGCCTCCGCCCATCGCCCCGACCATGCGTCCTGGAGGTGATCGGCGATGTCGGACAAGGTGGCGGATCTGGCCGGGCCGGGAATCGGTACTTACGCCGAGGTCGACAAGGCGCTTCCCGCGGGATACCGCTCGGCGCTGACCCCGATGGAGACGATGCAGGCGTTGTTCGCGGTAAAGGCCTTCGTCGAAGAAGGGTTGTGCCGTGAGTTGAACCTGCAGATGGTCCAGGTGCCGCTGATCGTGACCCGGGAGAGCGGGGTCAACGACATGCTGGATCGGGATGGGTCACGCACCCCGGTGGAGTTCCCCTGCGGTCTGGGCATCGAGCCGCAGCTCAACGCCCAGGTGGTGCAGGCGGCCACGAAGTGGAAGAGGACCGCACTGCGCCAATTCGGATGTGCCCCCGGTGAGGGGATCTGCACGGACATGAAGGCGATCCGCAAGGACTACTTCCTGGACCACGATCACTCCGCCTACGTCGACCAATGGGACTGGGAGCGGGCGATCACCGCCGAGGACCGCAGTCTGGGGTTCCTTCGCGACGTCGTTCGCCGGATCTGGACGGTGCTGCGCGGCGCCGGGGTGATGGCCGCTGAGGCATTCCCGCAACTGGCGGAAGGGTTTTCCGCCTTCCCCGACACCCTGGAGTTCATTCACGCCGAGGACATCCTCGAGATGTATCCCGATTCGCCCCGTAAGGAGCGCGAGACCCGATTGCTTCAGGAGGTTGCCCCCGCTGTGTTCATCGTCGGGATCGGCTACCCCCTCGACGACGGTTACCCCCACGAGTTGCGCGCCGCCGATTACGACGACTGGGTCACACCCACAACCGCCCCCTCGGGCAAGCCTCGCCACGGTCTCAACGGCGACATCCTGGTGTGGAACCCGGTGACTCGTCGCCGCCACGAGCTCTCCTCGATGGGAATCCGGGTGACCAAGGAGACCCTGATCACTCAAATGGAGATGGCCGGTCAGACCGACAACCTCGCCCTCCCCTATCACCGGGCCATCCTCGACGACCAGATCCCGCTGAGCATCGGGGGCGGCATCGGCCAATCCCGCACCTACATGTATCTGCTGCGCAAGGCTCACCTCGGCGAGGTCAGCGTCACCGTGTGGCCCGACGAATTGATCAGGATCTCCGAGGAACACGACATCCACGTGCTGCGGTGATCCGGACATGAATCGTTCCGCCCAATGGCGGCGGTCGTCGTGACCGGCCCGGCCTTCCCCCGCATCCCCAACCTGCGGGACATCGGCGGCCGTCGCACCGCCGACGGCCGCCGGGTCGTCGCGAACCGGCTCTACCGGGCAGGTTCGCTCCAGGATGCTTCAGACGATGACCGATCGGCACTGGTGGCCTTGGGCGTCCGAACCGTGATCGACCTCAGGTCGGAGTGGGAGCGTCGCCGCGACCCCGACGAGTTGCCGGGTGCCCGCGTCGTGCCGGCACCACTCGTCGACGACGCCGTCGTCGCCGCGATAACCGCCCGCTTTGCCGCGGGGACACTCCCCAGTGCGGAGCTCGAAGACTGGTGGAATCTCACCCGGGTCTTTCAGGCGCCTGAAGAGCACGTCGTTTCGATGCGGGTGATCTTCGCCGCGCTCCTCGACTCCGCCCCCGATCACGCCGTCCTGTTCCACTGCCGGGGGGGCAAGGACCGCACAGGATTGGTGGCGGCGCTGGTACTCGAGGCCCTCGGCGTCACCCGGGAGGAGACCCTCGCCGACTTCGTGGCGGGCAACTCGGCTCTGAAAGATGAACGCATGGCGGAACACCTGGCGCCGATCATCCGTACCGCCGCCCACCCCTTGACCGAGGCGGCGCTCTTCTCCCTCGCCGGGGTGAAGGCGGAGTGGCTCCACACTCTCTTCACCGGGATCGAGGAGAGGTTCGGGTCGGTCGAGCGCTACCTGGCGGACCACGTCGGCATCGGGGAGCATGGCCTGAGGCAACTGCGCGCCATGTACCTGGAGACGGATCGCGGCTGAACCGAGGCGGGCTGCGAGACATCCGCCGGAACGAAACCGGCCCTCGCTGCGTTGCGCACCACGATGAGAGTCCTGGCAGTGGTGCTCGGGATCACCCTGGTGACCGCGGCCTGCGCCGAAGGCGCCGGAGTCGCGCTGGTCGACCGCGCCGGCGCGCCGATCCCGCCCGCCCCGCGAGTGCCGATTGGTCCCCTCGCTCCGGCCCTGGTTGCCGATCTCGACATCCTCCTCGGCGACCTCGGCAACACCGTCGATGTCGACGCTCTCGCCCGCATCGGGGATTCCGCCGATCCCCGGGTGGCCTGGCTGCTGTCCGACCTACTCCGCTTCGTCCAGCGGGGTCACGTCGCCCAGGCGGCAGAGGAGTCCTTCGAGCGTCTCACCGGCGCCGTCGTGACCGGCGACCTGGCATGGGACCAGGTGACGGACTGGCTGATCGCCTGGGATCTGCCGGCACCCCCCGGGTACGTCCACTGGAAGCGCAAGCTATTCGAGTTCTTCGAACCGGCTTGGTCGGTGTTCTTCGACGACGCGGACGCCGACATCGACTGGAGATGGCTGTCGTGGGGTGGCGTCCTGATCGACGATCGTCCCCTCGACAGGGTGCGCTACCCCTGCCCCGACGGCTGCATCCCGGCACTCGACGATCCTGAGGTCACCGACGCCGCCGGAGGCGACTGGTATCCCGACGACGGCATCGTCTTCGGCCTGGTCGTCGACGGCGAAGCTCGCGCCTACCCGAAGAACGTCATGGAGGTCCACGAGATGGTCAACGACACCCTCGGCGGACGGCGGGTCGGCATTCCCTATTGCACGCTGTGCGGATCGGCGCAGGCCTACCTGACCGACGCCGTGCCCGGAGGATTCGCCACCCTCGAGCTGCGCACCTCGGGTCTGCTCTCGCGCTCCAACAAGGTCATGTTCGATATCAACACCTGGTCGGTGCTCGACACCTTCACCGGCCGGGCACTGTCGGGGCCGCTGCAGGACGCCGGTTTCACGCTCGAGATGTTGACCGTTCGCACGAGCACCTGGGGCGACTGGAAGGTGGCCTACCCCGACACGACAATCGTGGCCCAGGATGGCGGCATCGGTCGCAGCTACCCGGATGATCCCCTCCGGGGCCGGGATGATGACGGACCGATCTTCCCGGTGGGCGACGTGGATCCCCGACTCCCGGTGGCCGAGCCGGTGCTGGGAGTGATCGCCTCCGACGGCACCGCTGTGGCGTTCCCGGTCGACGCGGCGACTCGTGCGCTCGCCCTTGGGGATCCGGTGGCGGCCGCCGGGGTGCAAGTGCTCACCGAGGGCGCCGGGCTGTACGCGCAGAGCCTCGACGGCGGGCCGATCGTCAGCCACCAGGCCTTCTGGTTCGCCTGGAGTCAGTTCCACCCCAACACAGACGTGTGGACCGCGGTGGTCATCGGCGGCTGACCTCAGGGCAGGTAGCGCACCGCCAGCGGCGACACCACGCTCTGGAAGACCACCACCCCCGAGAAGAACCCGGCCAGGTAATAGACCGACGATCCTGTGCCCTGCGACGCCAGCACGTGCTGGCGGAGGGGGCACCCGTTGGCCAGAATCGACACGTAACCGACTCCGAATCCTCCGATCGCGCTTCCCAGCAGCGTCATGAACACCGGCCGACCGAACCCGGCGATCGGTACCCCTCCCGCCAAGCCGCCGAGAGGGAATGCCACCCAGGCGACCAGGCCGAAGGCGATCATCCCTTTGAGGAGGAAGGTGTCGCGCACCAGGATGTAGTCGCGGATCCCACCGACGAAGCACATTCGGGATCGCTGGCCGACGAACCCGATCACGACACCGACGACGAGGCTGGCGATCGCGCCGACGGTCATCGCAGGGCCCTCCACCGCAGCCAGTAGGTCGCCAGGATCACCCCGACGACCATCGCGGCAAACCCCGCCAGTCCGAGCAGGTCCCCTGCCGCGGTCCGCAACAGCAGCCGGGTGGCGCAGCCGGCAGCGAGCAGAGCGAAGTTCATCACGAGTACGCCGTAGGCAAAGCTCTTCAACGGCTTGCGGGCACGGTGCCAGCGGAACTCGCCACTGAGGACGGCGGCGGTGAATCCCCCGATAAGCACCCCGACGGTGGTCAGCAGCGGGAAGACCAGCGAGGCCTGTGAGACGGGCCACCGTGCCGAACTCCAGTTGTTCACCAGCCAATCGAGCAGATCCCGCCCGTGGCACGCCATGCAGATCCCGTATGCATCGGGAGGGCGTACCTCGAAGAACTCCCCGGCGGCCACCGCGGCGAGCGCCATCACCACCCCGGCCTGGATCCCACTGACCCGCAGACCGGGGCGCCGGCGTTCCTCCTGCACGGCCCGCCCCCGGCCGGCATCGCTCACGATCGTCTGCCCCAGAGCCTTTTCGCCCGGCGAACCGGTGAACCGGAACGGTCCCAGGCATCGGTGCGGGGCACATAGGGATGAACCTCGTCGACCTGGACGTGTCGATCAGCAAGTACGGCGAGAGCGTCATCCGTCCGCGACAACTCGAAGCGGAGTGCTGTCCCGCAGTTGGGGCTCAGCTCCTTGGGGCCTGACGCCAATTCGGTGGCGAAGCCGGCGTCGCGCAGCACCTTGTCCGCCCGGATCGCGTGATGCGAGGCGAAGAAGGTGATCAGGCCGTCAAGCGTCGCGGCCATTGTCACCGGCAATCCCCGCCAGGTCGTTTGCGGCCCAGGCCGCCATCTCCCGGATCGCCTCGAGGGCGGCGTCGACTTCATCCCGCGTGTTGAACACCCCGAAACCGAAGCGCACGGTCCCGATGGGAAAGGTGCGCATGGTGCGATGCGCTCCCGGGGCGCAGTGCAGTCCTACCCGGCTCATGATCGAGTAGTCGCGGTCGAGGAGTGTCCCCACCTCAGAGCAAGTCAATCCGGCGATGTTGAACGACAGCACCCCACACCGCTGGTCGAGGTCTTTGGGACCGTATTCGGTCACTCCTTCCATCTCGCCAACTCCCTCGACGAACCGGCTGACCAGTTCGCGCTCGTGACGCTGCACCCGGGACACGCCGAGGCCGAGGAGGTATTCGACCCCGGCACCGAGGCCGATGAGACCGGCCACGTTGAGCGTGCCGCTCTCCAGTGAATCCGGCATGAAGTCGGGTTGGAACTCGAGGTCGGAAAGGCTTCCGGTGCCGCCGCGGATCAGGGGGGTGATGTCGAGCCCCTCCCGGACGTAGAGGCCGCCGGTACCGGTCAGACCGAGCAGACCCTTGTGGCCGGTAAAGGCCAGCAGGTCGACGCCCAGCGCGGCGACGTCGATGGGGACCGCACCGGCGGTCTGTGAGGCATCGACGAGCAGCGGCACCTCCGCGGTCCGGGCGATTGCGGCAAGCTCGGTGAGGGGCATGAGAGCCCCGTTGACATTGGAGCCATGGACCGCGGCGATCAATCGCGTAGAGGGACGCAGCGCCGCACGCACGTCGTCGGCGTCGAGCGTGCCGTCCGGGTAGCACCCGACCGTCGTCACCTCCACGCCCCGTGCCTCGAGATCGCGCAGGGGACGCATCACCGAGTTGTGCTCGAAGCTCGTGGTCACGACGTGGTCACCAGGTCCCACGGTCCCGTAGATCGCCACGTTGAGCGCCTCTGTGGCGTTCTTGGTGAATACGATCCTGCTGGGGTCGGCGACGTTGAGCAGCTCGGCGAGTCGATCGCGGGTGTCCTCGACCACCCGGGCGGCGGCGATCGACATCCGGTGTCCGGACCTACCGGGATTGCCCCCGACGTCGCCGAAGTAGCCATCGAGGGCGACCCTGACCTCCGGCGGCTTCGGCCACGACGTCGCCGCGTTGTCGAAGTAGATCGTCATCCCAGATATCTTCCCAGGAGCCGCTCGTCGTTGAGCGTCTCCGGGGTCAGTTGTGCAGAACGAAGCATGTCGGCACACTGCCCAAGTCCCAGCGTGGCGTGGCCCTCGAAGTCGAGATACACCGCATCCACCTGAGGGAATGCGGTCGTCATCGTGGCGATGAAGCCCTCCAGCACCCGGCGTACGGCCTCCGGGTGGTCGAGGGCGAACTGCCGCAGCGACGGGACGTAGGACATCTCGAGGGTGAGCAGACCGTTCGCCGGGTTGACCCCGAAGGAGTTGAGGGTCACATCCGTGGGCAGCCCGATCAGCCGAGGATCGGCAGGCCCCCTCAAGAAGAGAGTTGCCAGCTCTCTGGGGTCGAGGGCGCTCCCCGACTGGGCCACCAGCATGTCCCGGGGCTCGTCGTAGAAGTAGACCAGCAGGTCGGTGGGCTCCTCCAGGGCGGTACCGCCGACGGTGATGGCGACCGTCTCCGCGTCGGGCCACGACCGCAAGGTCGCGAAGAGAGCACGACGGGTGAGCGGGGCGGAGAGCTCCATGAAGTCGCCGGAGAAGTCAACCGAGAGCGCGGACCCCACCAGGGTCACCGCGGTGACGGTGGTTCCCCGGGGCACCAGATTGCGCAGCCCGACGCCGGCCGACGGGCCGGCGAGCAGCGCATCGACCAGTCCCTGCGGGGTCGCCTCATCGCGGGGAAGGGCGCGCGATACCGGTATCAGGCCGTCCCCGGAGACATCACCGAAGTAGAGCGTGATCGGGGTCTTCTGCAACCAGGGCAGCCACCTGACCAGCACGCTGTCGGATCCCTCCGTCACCAGACTGCGGGCCAGGAACCCGCCGACCAGCAGGGTCACCACCAGGAAGGTCGCCCGCAGCCGTCGGGATGATGCCGACCCGCCGGCGGATGGTGCGGACGCGCCGACGCCCACGTCTCGCCCACCATTGGATGTACCCATCGGCCCCCTCCTCGCCGGGGTGCGGAACCCATCGATCCACGGGATGCGCCGAACCCCTCGCCAGGGAGTCTCCCCCCGAGATCGCCGGGGAGACACCACCATTGGTCACCTTGGGGCGGGACCCAGGGCCCTTGGAAGACGCTGCCCGCTACCCGATGCCTGCTCCCCGCTGGAACCTCACGGGTCAGTCGTGCCGGGACACCGTCTTTGCCGGTAGCGGGTAGCCGGCTGCGCGCAGCCGGGCGCAGCGAGGCTCAGCCGAACGGCTCCTTGGGAGGGACCTCGAGGCCGCGGAACTTTGGGCCCGGCTCGGTGTCTGAGGAGCCGTGACCCTCCTTGTCCCAGTTGCCCTCCGAGTCCTTGCGGCGGAGGTAGATCGAAAGCGCCACCATGGCACCTACGAAGACGGCGGCAGCGACTATTCCGGCGGTCATGGCCCCTCCCCGGGGAATGAGAACGCCCCCGAGAGTAGTAATCGACGCCGGGCGGCGTCACGTGCCAGACCACGTGGAGGCGACGCCGGAGCCATTACTAGAGTCACCCGCCGCACGCTGTTCCTTCCCGGAGACACCATGGCCGATGCCGTCGGTTCCCCCCAAACGGGCATTCCCTGGTGGCATGGCGCCGTGGGATACGAGATCTACATCCGCTCATTCGCCGACAGCGACGGCGACGGTATCGGGGACCTCGTCGGCGCCCGCGCCCGTCTCGCCCATCTCGCCTGGTTGGGAGTCGACGCGGTGTGGGTGACCCCCTTCTTTCCGTCACCCGGGTTCGACCACGGCTACGACGTATCCGACTACCGCGACGTCGATCCACGGCATGGCACGCTGTCGGACTTCGATGCCTTCTCGGCGACTGCCCACGATCTCGGGCTGAAGGTGGTCGTCGACATCGTGCCCAACCACACCTCACACCTGCACCGCTGGTTCGCCGAGGCCCGCAAGAGCAGGGACAGCGCATTCCGGGACTACTACCTCTGGCACGACCCGGCTCCCACCGGCGGCCCCCCCAACAACTGGGTGAGCCACTTCGGCGGGCCGGCGTGGACGCTCGACGAGGCATCGGGTCAGTACTACTGCCACCTCTTCCTGCCTCAGCAGCCCGACCTCAACTGGCGCAACGAGGATGTTCGTGCCGAGTTCGACGAGATCTTGAGATTCTGGCTCGACCGCGGCGTCGACGGGTTCCGGATCGACGTAGCTCATGGGTTGCTCAAAGACCCGCTGTTTCGCGACAACCCCCGGATCCGCGTAGCCGACTCGGCCGCAGACAACTGGGGTGTCTTCTTCTCCTTCGAACACTGCTACGACCTCGATCAGGACGACACCGTGGACATCTACCGAAGATGGCACCGGTTGGTCGAGCCCTACGGCGCGGCGCTGATCGGCGAGGTGGCGCTCGACGACCCGGTGCGCATGGCCCGGTACATCGGGGGTGGCGCCCTCGACAGCGCCTTCTTCCTCCAGCCGCCATGGATGGGATGGGAGCCGGCCGCGCTCCTCGACGCGATCCGGGGGATGCACGATCGGGAGCCCAACCGGGTGTCGTGGGCGATCGACAACCACGACCACAGCCGCTCGGTCACCCGGTTCGGGGGCGGCGCTCGGGGTGCCCGGCGCTCGCTGGCGGTGACCACGCTGATCAGCTGCCTCGGTGGCATCCCCTTCCTCTACCAGGGCCAGGAGTTGGGGATCGGCGACGGGACGATAGCCCCCGACGACCTCGCCGACCCCATCGCCACCCGCAACGAGGGCGCACTGGGTAGGGACGGTGCCCGTACCCCGATGCCGTGGGAACCCGGACCGGGAAACGGGTTCACGGCAGGAACCCCGTGGTTGCGTGCCGACGACCGTCCACACGCCGAGACCGTGGCCGGCCAGATGTCCATTCCTGATGCCCCGATCCACCAATACCGAGCCCTCCTGGGCACGCGACGCGCCCATCCCGAGCTGGGGGCGGGGCCGGCGGCCTGGCTCGATACCGGCTCGGCCGAGATGGCCGTGATCCGTCGGGGATCGATGCTGGTGGTTGCCAATCTTTCGGCCGATTACGCAACGATTACAACGGGTTCCCCACCAATATCCCCCGTGTTTTCGTCGGCGAAGGACCCCATGCCGACCGCCGCCGGCTCGGTCCGAGTACCCCCGGAGACAACCGTCGTATTCGCGACCCCACACCGCGCAGACACACAAGAGGGACCTGCGCACTTGGTCGACACCGAGACGCGGGTGTAGCCTCAAGACCGATGCAACTGGGTCTGGGGAGCAATCTCGCGCCCCCGACCGCCGGGAGCGCAACCACGGGGTGACCTCTGCTCCGTACAGTCGATGACGGCTCGCTCCCGGTGCTACCTGCACAACGGGAGGAGCAATAATCGAATGAAGAAGACCCGAATTGGTGGCTTTCTCATCCTGCTGATCGTGTTTGCCATGGTCGCCGCCGCCTGCGGCGACGACACCACGACCACAGAGGCTGAGAAGACCTCCTTCGTATTGTTTGGTGCCCCCACGGGTGCCGAGGCCGACGCGATGAATGGGTTCCTGCAGGTCTACAACGAGGACAAGGGAACCGACATCTCGTTCGTCGGCTCGTCCAGCTTCGAGGAGCAGCTTCGTATCCGTGTCGATGGCGGCAACCCGCCGGCAGTGGCCTTCGTGCCCCAGCCGGGGTCGATCTGCCCGTTCGTCGAGTTGGGTGCCCTGGTATCCCTCGAGGACATGGGCTTCGACATCGCCCAGATGGAAGCCGACCACTCGAAGTTCTGGATGGACCTGGGAGTTTGTGACGACGGGAAGCACTACGGCATCCCGTGGTTCCCGAACTTCAAGTCGATCATCTTCTACAACAAGCCAGCGTTCGATGCGGCCGGTTATGAGATCCCGGCGACGTACGAGGATCTGGTCGCGCTGAGCGCTCAGATGGTTTCCGACGGACAGACCCCGTGGTGCTTCGGGTTCGGTAGCGGCGGCGCCACCGGATGGCCGGGCACGGACTGGATCGAGGACATCGTTGTCCGCAACTCCGGCGGCGAGTTCTACGGCAAGTGGTTCCGCCACGAGGTGCCGTTCAACGATCCAGAGATCGTCGAGGCGTTCGACCTGTTCGGTCAGATCATGTTCGGTGAAGGCTTCGTCAACGGTGGACCGGACAACGTGGCAGCGACCACCTTCCAGGACTCGCCGTTGCCGATGTTCGGCTCACCACCGTCATGCATGATGCTCAAGCAGGGTTCGTTCATCTCGAACTTCTTCCCTGTGGGCGAAGAGGACCAGGCGTCCTTCTTCCCGTTCCCGACGATCGGCGGCAACACCGGCGCCATGGGCGGCGGTGACACCATCATCGTCTTCAAGAACGATCCCGCCATCGTCGACATCATCAAGGACTGGATCGGCGCCGAGTGGGGATGCGTGCTCGCATCGCCGAGCGGCGGCACCGCCAGCCTTCATGGTGGACACGGCGTGGAAGGCGTCGAGAGACTGCCGGGACACAAGGACATCTCGGTGGACTGCTATGAGACCGAGGGATCGAAGGCCATCGCGGCCCAGGTCACCGAGGCTCTGGCGACGAACAACTTCGTGTTCGATGCCTCCGACCTGATGCCTCCCGAGGTTGGGCAGGGCAGCTTCTGGACCGGGATGGTCGACTGGACCCGGGGCACGCCGACCCAGCAGGTCGTCGATGCCGTCGAGGCCAGCTGGCCGACCGGCTAGGACTGAACGAGACCGATGAAGGAGGGGCAGCCCACCTGGGCTGCCCCTCCTTCCATTTACTAGAGTCGCCCGGAGAAGGGAGCAGTCCGATCTCCGACACCGCCGAAGCCAACCAGGCGAATGCTCCGGCTCCGCCCCCGGGATCCCCGGGTGGTGGCATGTCGCCGGCGACGCGCCTGTGGCTGGTGCGGGCAGCGTGGATCGGGTCCACGATCGCTACCGGCGCGGCGGTGGTGTGGTCGGCGGGTTTCATCACCGACCCTGAAGCCAACCGCGGCCTGGTGGTCATCGCCGCCATCGCCTTGGGCGTGGTCGGAGTTGCCCTGCTGTTCAAGGGCATGGACTTTCTGGTGGACCGCCTGCCCGCCCGCTACCAGGAGGCGGTACGCCCCTGGGTCTTTGTCGGTCCGGCAGTGTTCATCCTCGGCATCTACCTGGTGTATCCGGCGATCAACACCACCGTGCTCAGCTTCAAGGGACGCAACAGCCAGGAGTGGGTCGGACTCCAGAACTTCACCGACATCTTCACCGATCACGACTCCCTGATCTCGCTACGCAACAGCCTTCTATGGGTGATCATCGTTCCCCTGTTCGCGGTGGGCATCGGTTTGGCGTTTGCCACGCTGGCGGACAAGTTGGGCAGACGGGCCGAAGCGACTGCGAAGTCGATCATCTTCATGCCGATGGCGATTTCGATGGTCGGCGCCGCCATCGTGTGGCTGTTCGTCTATAGCTTCCGTCCCCCGGGTTTTGGGTCTCAGATCGGAGTGCTCAACGGCCTGTGGACCGGTCTCGGCAACAACCCGGTCGCATGGCTACTCCAGGAGCCGTGGAACAACCTCTATCTGATGATCATCTTGATCTGGCTGGAGACCGGTTTCGCCATGGTGATCCTCTCGGCCGCGATCAAGGCCGTGCCCGAGGAGATCATCGAGGCGGCACGAATCGACGGGGCCAACGACTGGCAGATCTTCTGGCGGGTCACGTTCCCGACCATCGCCTCGACCGTCGTAGTCGTAGCCACCACCATCGTGATCACCGTTTGGAAGGTGTTCGACATCGTCTTCGTGATGACCGGCGGGAACTTCGGTACGTCCGTGGTCGCCCAGCGGATGGTCACCGAGTTCTTCACCTTCCGTAACGCCGGCCACGGCGCGGCATTCGCGGTCATCCTGTTCGTCGCGGTAATCCCGGTCATGGCGATCAACGTGCGCCAGTTCCGCATCCAGGAGGAACGACGATGACCGCCGAAGCCGTCGTGCTCCCCCGGCGCCGGCGCGGACTCATACGCCGCTCCCTCGATCGTTGGCCGGTGAAACTGGCCGTCGCCATCATTGCCGTGATCTGGTTGGTCCCCACGATCGGTCTCTTCCTCACATCTTTCCGGCCCGAGCCCGACATCCAGTCCACCGGATGGTGGACCGTGCTCGGCCACCTGTGGAAACCGAGCACGTGGACATTCCACAACTACTCGGTCGTGCTGTTCAAGCAGGGATTCAGCAACGCCTTCCTCAACACCCTCGCGGTGACCATCCCGGCCACGGTGATCCCGATCAGCGTTGCGGCCTTCGCCGCCTACGCCTTCGCCTGGATGAAGTTCCGGGGACGCCAGGTGCTCTTCGTCGTGGTGGTGGGTCTCATGGTCATCCCGCTGCAGATGGCCCTGATTCCCATCCTCCGCCTGTACACCAGCGGAGGCCACCTGTTCGGGATCACGATCATCCCCAACATGAACCTCAACGGCACCTTCCCCGCGGTTTGGCTGGCCCACACCGGGTTCGGCCTGCCGCTGGCCATCTACCTCCTACGCAATTACATCGGAGGACTGCCGTCATCCCTGTTCGAGTCGGCTCGAATCGACGGCGCCACCCACTTCCAGATCTTCACGAAGCTGGTCGTCCCGCTCTCGGTCCCGGTGCTGGCATCGTTCGCCATCTTCCAGTTCCTCTGGGTGTGGAACGACTACCTGATCGCCCTCATCTTCCTCGGGGCCGAACCGCGGGTTCAGGTGATCACTCAGGCGATCGCCTTGCTGGTGGGGGATCGAGGTGAGCAGTTCCACCTGCTGACCGCGGCGGCATTCGTGTCGATGGTGCTGCCGATCACCGTGTTCTTCTCGCTGCAGCGCTTCTTCGTTCGCGGCCTCACGGCCGGGTCGGTGAAGGGCTGAGCAACAACCTCGATCCCACCGAGCGGGGCATCGACCGCGGGGACGCCACGACTCCCCTGCGCCGATGGATCGTCATCGGCGCCGCCACCGTGTTGATGTTCCTCAGCTTTTCGTCACTGCTCGCCGGAATCGCCGACGAAACCTCGACTGATCCCAACCGGACCGCAGCCTTCGGCTTCGGCCTGGCCATCGTGCCCTTCGTGTTCGTCACGCTGGCCTTCGGGTCACGGCATCCCCGGGCACCACGAGCGGTCCTGGCATCGCTCGGTCTCTGGCTCGCCATCAGCCTGGTTCTGGGACTGCTGACCGTCGGGCTCGGCATCTCGGTCGGCTTCGGGGTCGCCGGGATGTTCAGTTTCCGGCGAGATCCGCCGCACAGTTACCGGACCCGGTCGTGGGCCCTGGTCGCCGGCCTGTTCTACACAGTGCTCCTCGCCGTGCTGGCTCCCGGCCTGGGTCTGTTTGCCGCCGGGACCGTCCCGTTCATCGCCATCGGCTTCGCCGATCAGTATGCGGAGAACAGGGCACGCACACAGGGGCCGTAGGGACACTGGCCACCGTGGTCGACGGAGCGAAAGGCGAAGACCGAAAGCCTAAATCCGCCACCAGGTATCTCCGCAACGAATCGCTCATCGCGGCCGAGCGGAGCGAGGCCAACCGCGGGGCGAGCGCAGCGAGCCCTAGTCCCTTATCGCTAAACCCGTTGACGGGTCGAAGAAGTGGGCGTTGTCCATGTCCACCGCCACCTCGGCGGTCTGGCCGATCTTCACGGACGACTTGGAGTCGAAGCGGGCGGTCACGATCGTCCCCTCATCGCTGGTGAGGACGTCCCCGTCGGCGACCAGGACCTCGTCGGGAACCACGCGGGTGGCGTCGAGAGCCACGTAGACCATGCGCTCATAACCGAGCGCTTCCACGTTGAAGATCTCGCCCCGGAACCGCTGGCTTTGCGGGAACTGCGTGCTCAGGGCAGCATCTTTGAGGTCCTTGGGGCGCAGACCCACCACAACCTGCTTCCCGACGTATGACTTGAGCACGTCGCGCCCGGCGAACATCTTTTCGGAGGCGCCGATCGAGGCCGACGGACTGAGCCGGACCGAGATCGACCCGTCTTCATCAATCAGGGTCCCCTCCAGGAGGTTCATCGACGGTGATCCGATAAAGGCCGCCACAAAGATGTTGTCGGGACGATCGAACAGCTCCTGGGGCGGAGCCACCTGTTGGAGGACACCGAAGTTGATGACCGCCACCCGATCGGCCATGGTCATCGCCTCGATCTGGTCATGGGTGACGTAGAAGGTGGTCACTCCGACCTTTCTTTGCAGATGGGTGATCTCGGCGCGCATCTGCACGCGCAGCTTGGCGTCGAGGTTGGACAGCGGCTCGTCGAGGAGAAACACCTGGGGGGTGCGGACGATCGCCCGGCCCATCGCCACCCGCTGCCGCTGGCCGCCCGACAACTGCGCGGGCTTCTTGTCGAGTTGCTCGGTGAGGTCGAGGAGTTTGGCGGCGTCGAGCACCCGATCGCGGATCTCGGTCTTGGGGCGCTTGGCAAGCTTGAGGGCGAAACCGATGTTGTCCGCCACGGTCATGTGGGGATACAGGGCGTAGTTCTGGAACACCATGGCGATGTCGCGATCCTTGGGGTGCACGTCGTTGACCACCCGATCGCCGATCTTGATCTTGCCGGCGGAGACTTCCTCCAGCCCGGCGATCATCCGCAGCGTGGTCGACTTGCCGCAGCCGGACGGACCCACCATCACCAGGAACTCGCCGTCGCGGATGTCGAGGTCCAGGTTCTTGACCGCCTTGAATCCGTTCGGGTACTCCTTGGTGACGTCTTCGAAGACGACTCCAGCCACGGCGTACCTCCCTTGCCGACCGTGGTCGCGCCACGATCCCTAGACACCTTGCTTCGAGGATACCGGGCGGCGCCGTCCCCTGTCCCGTCGGCTACCTGATGCCGGTGTCGTAGGCGAAGTCGAGCCCGGTGATCGGCTCACCGCCGACGACCACTTCGACCGCTGCTGCGGTCCCGAGCAGACCCTCCACCGGTCGGGGGACCAGCGTGTAGCTGCCGGGGGACAGGAGTATCGAGAAGGTGCCATCGGCGGCGGTGGGCAGTTCGGCGACCTGGGTGTCGGAAGCGTCGAAGACCAGGATGACCGCGTTGGGTACCGGTCGGTCGTCACAGGCCGGGTCGGGCGGGTTCTGCAGCACCGGGCAGGTCGGACCGGCGTGGGCGTACCCGGACACGGTGTACCCAGGATGGGTCGTGGTGCTGGCCGCCTCAAGCCGAGTGACCTCACCACAAGCGGCGATCATCGCGACAAGGGCCAGGATGGCAATGGCGGGATGACGCATGCCGGTTGGACGATCGCCGACCGGGTTGGGTTCCGTCGGTCGGCGGATCAGCCCGCGGCCTGGTGCGCCCGCTCTCCACCGTGTGGCGGGGCGTGGGAGCCCGACGTTTGGCTTCTCACCGAGCGGTGATTGCGCGGAACCCCAACGCCCATCGGTGAGTCGAAGGGGCAGATGGCAGAGACCCTTACCGGCTCGACGAGTTCACCAACCCCGGGGGGCCGACCGTTGCGACGCGCCGGGGTCGCCGCCGGCGGGGTCGCCACCGTACTGGTAGGACTGGCGTTGATACCCCTTCCCGGACCGGGCACGCTGGTCGTGTTCGCCGGACTCACGGTGCTCCGCAAGGAGTTCCCCAGCGCCGGACGGGCCGCCGACCGGATCAAGGGACTGGTGACATCGGTGGTCTCCCGGGTCCGCCGATCCGATACCCCCTGAATAGTCAGGCGACCGGCCCGTCCCGCCCTGTCCGGTAGCGCTCGACGCCGCCGACAACTCCTGCTGCGCCTGCCAACCCCACGCTGCTGAAGACGATGAGGCCTGCGTACCGCCCCGGACCCACGAGGAGCGATGCAACGGCGGGCCCGATCGAACGCCCCAGTGCCATGATTCCCTGGGCGTCACCTACCCGCTCGTCGGGAGCGTACGACCAGTCGGCGATGCGACCGAGCACCCTGGGCACCGCCATCCAGAAACAGAAACCCCACCCCGCCATCCCAACAAAGAAAAGAGCCGGCAACCGGACCATCCCGATCGCCATCACACTCACCACGATCCCGGCCAACCACGGCCATGCCCACGCGGGCCGCCTTCTGAACCGGGCCCCCATCAGCCCGGTCACGGCGTTGACACTGAACCCGAGGGACAGTGCCACGTCGCCGATCCCGACCTCGGACTCGGCGAAGGCGGCGAGGAACACGAAGAACGCCGAGCCGGCCATGGTCATCACACCCAAAGCCGCCAGCAACACCACGTTGGAGCGCGAGGGGCTGAAGCGCCGACGCCCACCGAGCGGGGTCTCATCGATGACGACCGGGATTATCACCGCGGCGAGCGGGGTGAACGCCAAACACGCGTAGATCGCACGGTCACCGCCGAGTGAGCCGATCCACGCCAGCAGGGGCGCCCCCACAAGCACCGTCAGCGGCCCGACCGCGGCGATGTCGCGCATGGACTTCTCGGCTCGCATGGCGTCGGCCCAGGCCATCCAGGTGAACAAACCGGCGGCGGCTCCGGCAAGCAGACGGAGCGCCAACAGCAGTTCGAACGTCGAGATGAGTGCACTCCCGGAATCCAGCGCGGCGAGCGAGACGCCCGCAACGACGAGCACCCGTCGTGAAGGGCGGAGACGACGACCGGCGACGAACACCGCAGCGGCGAACCCAAACACCTGCGCCGCGGAGATGAGACCCGCGGTCCCCAGGGCAACGTGATACCGGTCTGCCACGTCCGGAATGAGGAAGGGGGTGGCGGCAAACATCAGGGATACCGCTGAAGCCGAGGCGATGAGGGCGGCCGGTGCTCCTCGGCGGACGAATAGGGCGCGGATCGGGGCGAACACGACGGAGCCATCGTAAGGAAGTCCCGGACTCGCTCAGACGATTGCCCGCTACCCGACGCCCGCTCTACTCCCCCTCCCATTTGTCCGGACCGGGGACATCCTTTACGGGTGTGCGGGGACATCATTGACAGTCTCGGAGCTCTGCTTGGAGGTGTCAGGTGTCGTGGAGGGAGTGTGAT
>Ga0154791_130_pt3 | contig 24105 bp, 29 predicted proteins | sample Rifle2008BG16ft_FD_105799 | JGI IMG/M metagenome (GOLD analysis project Ga0154791, IMG submission 105799) | Actinobacteria bacterium RBG_16_68_21
CGCGGCAGGAGCGGTAGCTCGTCTTCTCGATCGTTCAGCTCGCCCGGAAGAGAAGAGGGCAGGCGGCGTTCGCACTCACCCGGCCGTGTCATACCTGCTCCATACGGTCCGCCCATGTCTCGGAACTCCGGCCGGACGACGGTCGAGTATCTGCTCGAGGTCGGCCGCCTCAAGCAACTCGATCCAAGCGGCGCGGCCGTGACGGCCGAGGCGATCCTGGAACGCGCCTCGGCTCGCCTTTCGACCGCCCGAGCCGCCCTCACGGGCGGTGATGTGAGTGGAGCGTTCGTCAACGCCTACGACGCCTACCGGATGAGCGCCGAGTCGCTGTTGGCACGCCAGGCCCTGCGCTCGACCGGTGGCGAGGGTTCGCATGTCACGGTCGAGGATGCGGTGTCAGCTCAGTTCTCCGACCAGGTCGCGGTATTCGCCAAACCGACGTTCGAGCGCTTTCGCCGCACTCGTCACGCCGCCCAGTACTTCGACCCGGGCGCGCCCGAGATCACTCCTGCCGATGCGAGATGGGCGATCGACACGGCCACCGGTGCGGTCGACGGCTCTCGGCGGATCAACCGCCGTCTCGGTCCGTTTGCATGAGCTCGACCACCGGGCTCGAAGTCACATTGTCGTGGAACGCACCCGTACCGGCTTCCCACCAGTTCGGCTCCCGCACGACCACCTGGATCGGCCGGCCGAGCCGGGCCTCGGCTACCGCCACTGCGGCGTAGAGGTCGTCGCGATCGGGTTCACCGAGAATGAGGAGATCGAGGTCGGCGACGGGCCGCCCGGTCGGATGGCCGGTGGCCTGCGCTGCCCATGATCCGAAGAGGAGCGCCCGTTCGACGCCACCGACGTCTCGCAATGCATCGGCGAGAACGTACGGCGGCCCGAAGGCGCGCACGAACACCCGCCCCAAGTCGGGGAGGTACGGGCTGTCGGGGTCGGGCGAGATCAGCCTGGTTCGCCCGATGCGCCTGCTCACCACGAGACCGGCTTCTTCGGCCCGTTGGACTTCCCGGTGGACCGATGCATAGGGGAACCCGGTGCGTTCGGCGATCTGGGTTGGGCTCAGGTCCTCGCCGGCGAAGATCAGGGCAAGGATCTCCCCCTGCTGCTGAGAACGCAGGACCGGGAGTAGCGACGGAGTCTCTCTACTCATAACTTGGATGATATCACCCAAGTTACGGATACACGAGTGAGATGGCGCCAGCATGTACTGCCTCGACCCGATTCGAGCGCACTCGACCCACTGGGTGCCCTCCACGAGCACCTCCACGAAATGGCCGTAGTCGGATCCGTTACCCAAATCTCGCCGAATCGGTGGGGAGTACGTCTCTCGGCCGGAGTGATTCCGTGCCACCCGCTCGGGTTCTAGACCCCTTCGATGTGGACGTCATGGGCGTGTGCTGCCAAGGCGGCGAGATCGCCCGGATCCGAAGTGAGAACCGATCCCCCGGGCTCTGCGGACGCCACGACCAGGGCGTCGATTGCGGAACCGCGGTGCGCCCCGGTGCGCAGCGAAGCGGCCCGTCGAACAAGCGTCTCCGGGATGTCCTCGACGATCTCACACGTCTTGAGAAAGCGGTTGGCCAGGGCGTCCCGGGCGTCGCCGTGGAGCGCCTCGATCAGCACCGGGCTGGGAACGACCGGGGGCCACAGGCCCTCGGCGCGGAGCGCGCTCAGGAGAGCCGGCGAGGGGCCTCTTGGTACCGGGCGTCACTCCAAGTGCGATGATTCCCGCACTGCGCACTTCCGCGACGCCGAGGAGAACCGCTATGGCTTCCACCGTCCATCAGCTCAAGGTCACCCTCCGCAACGTGAAGCCGCCGATCTGGCGCCGGATCGTCGTGCCCTCATACCTCACCCTCGGCGAGCTCTCCATCGTGCTCCTGGCGGCGATGGGCTGGACCGACAGCCACCTCCACGTGTTCGAAATAGGCGACACCCGTTACGGGATGCCCGACCCGGAGTGGGACGACCTCGGCTTCCTCGACGAGGATCGGATCTCGGTGGGCAAGGCGCTGACGGTCGTCGGTTCGAGGCTGCGGTACGAATACGACTTCGGCGACGGCTGGGAGCACGACCTGCTCATCGAGGGGATCACCTTGCCCGATCGCACCGTGAAGTACCCGCTGTGCCTGGCGGGGAGGCGGGCATGCCCGCCCGAAGACTGCGGCGGGCCGTGGGGCTACGGCGAGATCCTCGAACTCCTGGCCAACCCAACACGCCCCGACCCCGAGGAGATCCGCGCATGGGTCGGCCCGGATTTCGATCCCAAGCATTTCGACGTGGACGAGGCGACCGCGGCGATGCGGGCCTGGCTCGCCTGAGGCCGGTCACCGCCCGATGAGCGGGTTGCGGCGGTAGCTTGCGGAGCTCAGCCGATCCCAGTCACACTCGCCCATCTCGCACCACCGCGGGAAGCCGCCCGGGTCACAGGGGGGATCGGCGTCAGTCGAGGTCGGCGTCGAGCCACCGCACCTCAAACGGGCGTAGGCGCGACGGAGAGGTCTCGGCCCATTCGTCGCCGGCGCGCCTCCCGAGGGTGCCCCGCCAGGGCGTGCCACGAGAGGGGATGACCACACTGGGAGCAGGGCGGCTCGGGTTCGGGGGTCGGCTCGCCATCCGAACCGGCGATGCGCAGATCCTCGGCGGAGGACTCGCCACAGCGCATGCAGTCACGGCAGGCATCGGACATCGTGCGCCATTGTCGCTCAACGGATCGGCGGCGGCCCCGCCCGTCGGTGGCGCCGAGCGCCAGCGAGACGCCGGAGGGGGTCCGTCCGAGAAGACCGGATCGCGTGGCAACACGCGTCTGGTCCTCAAGAGCGAACGCGTTCAGTCGGGGAGACATACCCCCCTCCCCCTCGCTGCGCTCGGGTACTCCCCCCTGAAGGGGGAGAGAAGATCCCGCCCCCTCGCTGCGCTCGGGTACTCCCCTCTGGAGGGGGGAGAGAAGAATCACTCCGGGCGCAGTGCCGGGAACAACAGCACCTCGCGAATCGACGACTGGTCGGTGAGCAGCATCACCAACCGGTCGACCCCCACCCCCAAGCCGCCGGTGGGGGGCAGCCCGTACTCGAGGGCCCTGATGAAGTCCTCGTCCATGGGATGCGCTTCCTCGTCACCGGCCTTGCGCGCCTCCACCTGCGCTTCGAACCGACGCCGCTGCTCCACCGGGTCGTTCAACTCACTGAAGGCGTTGGCCAACTCGGTGCCGGTGCAGATCACCTCGAACCGCTCCACCAGCCCGGGTGTCGTGCGGTGGTCCTTGGCGAGTGGGGAAATCTCCTTGGGGAAGTCCATGACGATCGTCGGATGCCACAGGGTCGGCTCGACCAGGGCCTCGAACATCTCGGCGACGATCTTGCCTACGCCCCACGGAAGTGAGACCTGGACGCCGGCCTTCTTCGCCAGCTTGCGGGCGTCGTCCACCGACATGGTGGGGCTCCACGCCTCGCCGGTGGCGTCGGCGACCGAGTCGAAGTAGCCGATCCGGTCCCACGGCGGGGTGAGGGACAGCGGCTTGCCCTGGTAGGTCAATTCGGTGGCACCCACCACTGCCAGTGCCGCCTGGGACACCAGCGCCTCGGTGAGGGTGGCCATGTCGCCGTAGTCGGCGAGTGCCTGATACACCTCGAGCATGGTGAACTCGGGGTTGTGCCGCACCGACACCCCTTCGTTGCGGAACACCCGCCCGATCTCGAACACTCGCTCGATTCCACCGACCACCAGGCGCTTGAGATGCAGCTCGATGGCGATTCGCAGGTACACGTCGATGCCGAGGGCGTCGTGGTGGGTGACGAACGGCTTTGCCAGTCCGCCCGAAGCGATCTCGTGAAGCAGCGGGGTCTCCACCTCTACGAACCCCCGGTCCGCCAGCGTGGACCGCAGCGACGCCACCGTGGCGATCCGCCGCTCCATGATGGTGCGCGCCTCGGGGTTGACGAGGAGGTCGACATAGCGGAGGCGGTGCCGCTTCTCCACGTCGACCAACCCGTGCCACTTCTCCGGCAGCGGGAGCAACCCCTTGGCCAGCAGCGAAAACTCGGCAACCCGCACACTGAGCTCGCCCCGCTTGGTGGTGACCATCTCGCCGGAGGCGCCCACCCAGTCGCCGGCGTCGAGCTCGCCGAACGCGGCGTAGCGATCACCCAACAAGTCCTCGGAGACGAACAGCTGGATCCGGCCCGACCCGTCCTGGAGCACCGCGAAGGAGAGACCGCCGATCTGGCGCACGTTCATCAGCCGCCCCGCCACGGTCACGGTCTCGCCGCTGTCGGCGCCCGCCTCCAGGTGGTCGAAACGGGCATGGAGATCGGCGGCGAGGGCGGTGCGCTCGAACCGGTACGGGTAGGGCTCGGTGCCGGCGGCCCGCATCGCCTCCACCTTGGCGAGACGACCCTCGCGCATCCGCTCCAGGGCCGACTGGTCTTCGGCGGACCCTTCCGCCATGGTCACTCCTGATTCATGTCGTAGACGAGCCGGAGGCCGTCCAGTGTCAATGTGGCGTCCACCGTGGACACCGTCCGGCAGTGGGGGACGATGGTAGAGGCCAGACCCCCGGTGGCCACGACCGCGGGAGTCCCGGCGACCTCGGCGACGATGCGCTCGACCAGGCCGTCCACGAGACCGGCATGCCCGTAGAGCAGGCCGCTCTGCATCGCCTCCACCGTGTTGCGGCCGATGGCGGCGCGAGGCGGCGTGGCCTCCACCCCGCGCAACGCCGCGGTGGCGAGGATGAGGGCGTTCTGGGACACCTCGAGGCCGGGGGCGATCGCGCCTCCGACGTAGGCACCGCCGGCATCGACCACGTCGATGTTGGTGGAGGTCCCGAAGTCGACGGCAACCACCGGGGTGCCGTACTTGTGGGCCGCGGCGACCGCATTCACCACCCGGTCGGCCCCCACCTCGCGCGGGTTGTCGATGTTGATCGGCATCCCGGTACGTACCCCGGGACCGATCACCACCAGGTCGCCCTCGATCATGTCTTCGGCGACCTGCACCATCGCCGCCCGCGCCGCCGGAACCACGCTGGCGAGCGCCACCCCGTCCACGTCCTCGAGGCGATAACCGTCCTGGCGCAACAGACCGGCGAAGAACAGCCGATATTCATCGGCGGTGCGGTCCCGCACCGTGGACAGTCGCCACGAGTCGACGAGATCGGGGCCGTCGAAGAGACCCATCACTGTCTGGGTGTTGCCTACGTCGATGGCGATGAGCATGTTTGTTTCTCGTTCCTCGTTATTCGTTATTCACAATGCGCAATGCGCCGGCTCGCGATGCCTTCCAAGGTCCAATGTCCAAGGTCCAAGGTCCCGTCGCTCAAGAGTCGACAGTTGAACCGGCTCATCGCTCCCTCCCCTCGTACAGCACCGACTGGTGGTCGAGGCGGGTTCCCAGATCGGCAGACCCATCCGGGTACAGAAAGACGTTGTCGATGAGCCGCACTTCGCCAACCCGAGCGGCAACCGCCAGGAAGGCGGGTCGGTCGAGCGACGGGATCGGCTGCGCGGTGGCGGTGTCGGCGAGAGTGACGTAGGCGAGATCCCCGCCCCGTTCCGCGACTTCGATGGCGACGACCGTCTCCAATGCTGTCGCCGACCGCTCCCCCTCTGCGGCGGCCGCGGCGGCGGCGAACAGCCCGCGGGACAGGCCGAGGGCGGCGGCACGGTCTGCCAGGAACACGTTGCGGCTCGACAAGGCGAGACCGTCCTCCTCGCGGACGGTGGGAACGTCGACGATCTCGACCGGGAACGACAGGTCGGCGGCCATCCGGCGGACAAGGGCGAGCTGCTGAGCATCCTTGCGGCCGAAACAGGCCAGGTGGGGCTGCGTGCCGGCAAACAGCTTGGCGACCACCGTTGCTACCCCATCGAAGTGGCCGGGGCGGTGCGCCCCCTCCATCCCCGCGGATACCACCGTCACTTGCACCCGGGTGAGGGACTCGGTGGAATACACCTCGTCTGCCGAAGGGGCGAAGAACACGTCGGCGCCGGCGTCCGCGGCGATGGCGACGTCCCGGTCCAGATCGCGCGGGTACCGGGCCAGATCGTCGGGTCGGTCGAACTGAAGCGGATTGACGAAGACGCTCATCACGACCATGTCGGCGCGCCTACGAGCCGCGGCGACACATGCGGTATGTCCCTCGTGGAGATAGCCCATCGTCGGCACCAGGGCCACCACACCGCGACGCTCCTCACGGACCCGGGCGAACGTGTCGACGATCCTCATGCGAGGGCCGGCCCGATCTCGTCGAGGGTGCCCGCCACCCGGGCGACCGCCACCACCATGGCGGCGAAATCCTCCTCCAGGTCGGGCACCGCACCCCGCACCGCCGCCAGTTGGGCGGCGACCGTTCCGACGTCGCCGCGGGCCACCGGCCCGGTCAAGGCCGCCTCGGGTCCCAGAGTGAAGGCATTGTCGAGCACGGCCTGCACCAATGGGCCGGCAACCTCGAACGGCACCCCGGCAGCCTCGAACAGGCGGCGCGCCATCGACCAGGCCGCCAGTGGGAAGTTGGCGGCCGCAGCCGCGGCGGCGTGATAGAGCGGCTTGGCCTCATCGGCCACTTCGAACGGGTGGGCTCCGATGGAGGCCGCCAGCGCGAAGAGGCGGTCGGCGAGCAGATCGTCTTCGCTGGTGACCGCGATCCACGCCCCGGCAAGCCGCGCCGCACCGTTCTCCGGATTCGGCAGCGTCTGCAGCGGGTGGAACGACCCGAGCGGCAGGTCTCCGATCGCCGCCAGCGCATCGACCGGAGTGAGCCCGGACAGATGGACCGCTCCCCCGGTCCCCGGGGCGTGACCTCCGAGCCGGGCCGCCACCTCGCCGATGGCGTCGTCGCGCACCGCGATCAGCAGGAGGTCGGCGGCGGGGAGATCTCGGTCCCACTCGAGGACCGGGCAGCCGAATCGGGAGGCTGCCTCGCCCGCCCGAGCAGGATCACGCCCGAGCACGCCGAGAAGGCGGTGACCGGCGTCTTCCACGGCGATGGCGAGCGAGGTGCCGGCCCTGCCGGGGCCGACGAGAACGATGTCCATGCGTGTTCCAGTCCTTGGCGGGTACCAGACGAGGGGGAGTCTACGGCCCCGCGGGGCGGGGCCGCAGACGCATTTGGCAATTGGTAATGGGCAAGACGCGCCGACGCGCCCATCGAAGATCAGATGTAGAGGTCACAGGTCCGTCGCGAAGCGCCGGACCAGGACGCGCCACCCGATCAGGAACAGGGTGAGGAAGGCGGCGGCGACCAGTACGAAGGACACGGCGGTGCCGTCGTCGAACACCAGGCGGCGCAGCAGCATCCCCACCGCAACGGTGGCGGCGAGCACCCCGACCCCGATCGATATCGCCTCCGGCCGCCGCCAAGCCCGCATGATCACCCAGCCGACGGCCAGGCCGATGAGGAATGGGCCAGCCGTCTGGAAGAACCCGCTCGCCGAGGAATCCTCGCCGTGGCTGGAGCGGCCCGCCGCCACGAAGACGATCACGGAGGTCACATCGAGCGACAGGAGCCAGGGGCGCACGGACAGACCTTAGACCTGGGACGGTGGACCCTGGCGCGGTCGGGAGGACGGCTACTGGGGCTGCATGCGCGGCATCAGGTCGCGCTCACCGAGCACCCCGAAGGCGCACAACACCCGGGCGAGTACCACCACACCCAGCGCCACCGGCTCGGCGGCCATGACCGTGAACGGTTGGCGTTCGAAGACGGCAACCTCCGACTCGTATTCATGCAGCGTCCATCGCTGCGCCCGCCGCGAGCCACCCGTTGCCGGGTTCAGCGAGTAGGCGTGCTCCCTGGTGCTGATGCCGTAATTGGCGTCGCCCGGGCCGCACCGGGCGACCGCTCCCCCGCGTTCATCGACGACGACCGGGCACACCCATCGACTGCGGGCGGCTGCACCCACCCTCCACCGGGTGCCGTTCGGGAGAACGACGAGCATCCCCCGGCCCAAGAAGACGTTGAACCACGAGAGCCGGCCCACCTCGGCGAGCGTCCCGCGGACATCGACCAGCCGGGAGTCGGGGAACCCGAACCCGGAGGCGTCCACAACCCGGGCGCTGCCCACCACCTCGTCTGGCCGCATGGGCACAAGCGTAGGAAGGAGGGAAGGCAAGGTCGACGGCGAGCCGCCGGCCCTCACTACCGTGGTCCCATGTCACTCCTCGAACACGACAAGATCGTCATCAACCAAAAGGCCAAGCTCATCGAGCTGACCAACGAATACCAGATCCGCGACGTCGACGGAAACGACATCGGAGTCATCCGCCAAGAGGGCCAGTCGACACTCAAGAAGGTGGCTCGCTTCGTCAGCTCTCTCGACCAGTTCATGACCCACAAGCTGGGCGCATACGATGCCGACGGGTCCAAGGTGCTCGAACTGGTCCGGCCCCGCAAGATCGTCAAGTCGACCGTCGAGGTCTACGACGGCACCGGCGCGTTGGCGGGCACGATCCGCCAGCAAAACGTGTTCGGCAAGATCCGTTTCGGGCTCCACGATGCCGCCGACGCCAAGATCGGGGAGATCAGGGCGGAGAACTGGCGGGCCTGGAACTTCTCGATCGTCGACGTCACCGGGGCAGAGGTGGCACGCATCACCAAGACCTGGGAAGGTCTCGCCAAGACCCTGTTCACCACTGCCGACGACTACCTACTGGACGTGTCCCCGACCCTTCTGGGCACTCTGCGCCTGCTCGTGTTCGCCTCCGCGGTGGGAGTGGACACCGCACTGAAGCAGGACCAGCGGGGACTGGGGTAGGCGCCGGCGGGGCGACAGGCCGACCGGGGCTCAGTGGCACCGCCAAGGACCGCCTCCTGCCCTCAGCGAGGCCAAGGAAGGGAATCCGTCCCCAGACCCGGGCGTCATGACCGGGGAGACATACCCCCCTCCCCCTCGCTTCGCTCGGGGACTCCCCCCCGAGGGGGGAGAGAGCGTGCGGCCCACACTGGACCCTCCACCACCTCCGCCTGCTGATCGGCCACCGAACCGAGCAGGTCACCGACCGGCCCGTGGCCGGGCACCACCACGTCGGGCCACACCTCGGCGAGAGGCGCCAACACGAAGCGGCGTTCGGTCATCCGCGGATGCGGCACCCGCAGGCCGGGAGCATCGATGACCGCGTCCCCGTAGAGGAGCAGGTCGAGGTCGAGCAGGCGCGGCCCCCACTTCTCGCGCCGCACCCTTCCGCCAGCTCGTTCCAGCTCCAAACAGGCGGCGAGCAACGGGCGAGGACCCATCACGGTCTCGAGGAGCGCAGCGGCATTCAGATACGGACCCTGCGGTGGTCCGCCGACCGGGGCAGTCGACCACAGCGAGGACACCGCAGTGATCTTCCCCAGCGAAGCCATCCCCGCCACCGCCGCGCCTAGGTGTGCCTCGCGGTCTCCGAGGTTCGAGCCCAGGCCGATGGCGGCAAGCAGGTCAGGCCCCCGCCGACTCGGGAATGATCGCCCGTGCCTCCGGCCCGAGCGGGCGCTTGAGGATCTCCTGGACGAGGGCGGTGGCCACGATCGGATCGGCCACCCGACGGGAGTGAACCAGATAGCCCGCCAACACGCCGGCCACGGCTTCGTCGATGATGTCGCGATGGACGAGGAGCGTCGTCTTGGGGAGCGCCAGGATCCGCGACATGGTCCGGAACACCCGTGTCACCGTCTGCGGTTCGAGATCCAACAGGGGCTCGCGAAACGCCCGCATCCCACCCGCCTCGTAGGCGGCGACATTCTGATTTCCTTCGAGCAGGGAGAGCACCGCGTTGACACCGGCATGGCGAAGCCAGGTGATCTCCTCCTCCCGGCGCACCCGGCGGTGTTGGAAGCCGTAGCCCCCGATCCGCTCCGAAACCGCGAGTTGACGAGCGATCACCCACGTGAAGCCACGAGGTTGGAGGCCGGTCATTATCTGCTGATGTCCTGACCTCGCACGATAGCGTCGGCCACTCGCGCAGAACGCGTTCCCATGACCACGTTGTGCACTCGGACGATGGCGGCCCCGTTGGCGATGGCGAGGGCATGCGCCGCCACCGTCGGCAGGTCGCGATCCTCGGGTGGCAACGAGCCGAGGATGCGCTCGAGGAAGGACTTGCGGGAGGCACCGATCAGGACCGGGTGGCCGGTCTCCGCCAGCTGCAATACGCCGCGACCGAGCAGAGCGAGGTTGTGGGCCAGGTTCTTGCCGAAGCCGACCCCCGGATCGAGGGCGATCCGATCCCTCTCCACCCCAACGGCACCGGCGGCGGCGACCCGGTCCACGAGAAAGCCGGTCACCTCGGCGACGACATCGTCGTAGTGGGGGTCGGCCTGCATGGTGCGTGGGGTGCCCTGCATATGCATGAGGACGACACCGACACCTGCGGCGGCCGCCAGTGAGGCCATCTCGGGATCGGACAGCGCGGTGACGTCGTTGATCACCACGGCGCCGGCGGCCACCGCCGCCGCCGCCACCTCCGCCTTCGAGGTGTCGATCGAGACCACGACGCCCTCCCGGGAGAGCGCCCGGATCACCGGGACGACGCGATCGACCTCCACCGCCGCCGGCACGGCCTCCGAGCCGGGCCGCGTGGACTCGCCGCCCACGTCGATGAGATCGGCGCCGTCGACGGTCATCTGCACGCCGTGAGCCACCGCAGCATCGAATGCGAGGAACTGTCCCCCGTCCGAGAAGGAGTCCGGGGTGACGTTGAGCACACCCATGACCAGCGTGTGCTCCTCGTTGGTCAGCACCCTGCCGGCACCGACCACCCAACGCACCACCGGCCGGAAGGGGCGCAGGCTCAGGAGACCGCGCCCTCGTCGCTGGCTGCGTTCACCGCGGCCACGCCGGTCCCCCGGGCGAGGCCGACCGGGGGATGGATCCGCATCGAACCGTCGGTGGCGTGCTGCCACTTGGGCACGTCGCTGAGGATCTCGACGATGTCCGACTCGTAGAGGGTCTCCCGCTCGAGCAGGGCGTCGGCAAGGCGATCGAGAGCGTCGCGGTGCGTCGTGAGAATCGATCGCGCCTCGTCGTGGGCCTGGGTGATCAGTTTGCGAACCTCTTCATCGATGAGGGCGGCGACCTCGTCGGAGTAGTCGATGCCTCGGTTGTAGTCGCGCCCCAGGAACACCTCGCCCTGATGGGTGCCATACCGCATCGGCCCGAGGCGGTCACTCATGCCGTACTCCATCACCATCGCCCTGGCGAGTTCGGTCGCCTGCTCGATGTCGCTGTAGGCCCCGGTGGAGGGATCGCTGAACACGAGTTCCTCGGCGGTGCGCCCACCGAGTGCCCTGGCCAGCGAGTCGACCATCTCGGAACGGCGCTGGTAGGTCTTGTCCTCCTTGGGCAACGAGCGGGTGTAGCCGCCCATCCGGCCCCGGGGGATGATCGTCACCTTGTTGACCGGGTCGGCATTGGGCAGCGCGTGCCCCACCAATGCGTGCCCGCCCTCGTGGTAGGCGGTGAGCCGCTTCTCCTCATCGGACATCACCCGGCTGCGGCGCTCCGGACCGGAGAGGACGCGATCGATCGCTTCCTCGACCTCGGATTGGTTGATCACATCGAGGTTGCGACGCGCTGCCAGCAGGGCGGCTTCATTGATGGTGTTGGCCAGATCGGCGCCGGTAAACCCCGGAGTGGATCTGGCGACCACGTCGAGATCGACGTCGGGAGCGAATGGCTTGCCCTTGGCATGCACCTCGAGGATTCCCCGGCGCCCTTTGATGTCGGGTCGATCGACCACGATCTGACGGTCGAAGCGACCGGGGCGAAGCAATGCCGGATCGAGGATGTCGGGACGGTTGGTGGCGGCGATCAGGATGACGCCGGTCTTGACGTCGAACCCGTCCATCTCCACCAGCAGCTGGTTCAGTGTCTGCTCGCGCTCGTCGTGCCCGCCGCCGAGTCCCGCCCCGCGGTGGCGACCGACGGCATCGATCTCGTCGACGAAGATGATCGCCGGCGCCTGCGCCTTGGCCTGCTCGAAGAGGTCGCGCACCCGACTGGCCCCCACGCCGACGAACATCTCCACGAAGTCCGAACCGGAGATCGAGAAGAAGGGCACTCCGGCCTCGCCGGCGACCGCCCGGGCGAGCAGCGTCTTGCCGGTGCCCGGGGGCCCGTAAAGCAGCACTCCCTTGGGGATCTTGGCGCCCATCGCCCGGAACTTCTGCGGTTTGGCGAGGAAGTCCTTGATCTCGCGAAGCTCTTCGACCGCCTCGTCGGCGCCGGCCACATCGGCGAATGTCACCTTGGGCATGTCCCGAGTGACCTGCTTGGCGCGCGCCTTGCCGAAGGACATCACACGATTTCCCCCACCCTGGAGCTGCATGAGGATGAAGATGAACACCCCGAAGATCAGCAGGTAGGGCAGGATCGTTCCCAGGAACCACTGGAGGAGACCGGGGTTCTCCGACTCGGAATCGACGGATATGCCCTTGCTCAACAGCAAGGTGGTGAGATCACCCTCATAGCCGTCGGGGAACGAGGTCTCGAAGGTCCCACCCCCGGTGGCCTCGGTGAACTGGCCGGTGAGGATGTCGGACTTCTGCTTGATGACCACCGAGGCGATGTGGCCGGAGTCGAGCTCGTTCTCGAATTCGTCGAGGGTGAGCACCTGCGGCGCCGACGCCGTACTGACGAAGGCGTTGACGAGCATGATCGCCACCGTCACGATGACGAGGTAGACGAGCACGGTCTTGACTGTCTTGCTCACACGATCATCTCCGGTGCCGCCGGCCAGGGCGCGGCGGGTGGCTCATGGTATCGACGTCGTATCGGTAAGTCGGATCCGTCACTCAACGGGCCTCGGCGATTTCGATGTTCTACGTTCGGGCAGTCGACCTGCGGAGCAATCAGCAATGGGCAAGAGCAACGACCTGTCGCGAACGTATCCGCCGGGCGCCGGGCGACCCTATTCCTCCATCACGGCCACGTAGGGAAGATTGCGCATCTTGCCGACCAGGTCCAGGCCGTACCCGATCACGAAGTCGGGGGGGATGTCGAAGCCGACGTACTTGACATCGATCGGCACCCGCTGCATACCGGTCTTGAGCAGCAGCGTGGCAATCTCCAGCGACCCCGGGCCTCGCACCTCGAGGTTGCGCCGCAGGTACTCGAGCGTCAAGCCCGAGTCGATGATGTCCTCGACGATCAGCACGTGGCGGCCGGCTATCTCCTGATCGAGGTCCTTGAGGATGCGCACCACACCCGAGGTCTGGGTGGCCTCGCCATAGGACGAGACCGCCATGAAGTCGATATCCACTGGGAGACGGATGGCGCGCACCAGGTCGGCCATCACCATGAAGGCCCCCTTGAGCACCGCCACCAGCAGCAGATCCTTGCCGCGGTAGTCGTCGGTGATCCTCGTGCCGAGCTCGGCGAGCCGGGTCGCGATCTGATCCTCGGTGATGAGAACCCGTCCGACCCTCACGATGGTTCCTGCCTCGCCGCCAGGGCGACCCTTCCGGTGCCGATCGGCGGGGCCGCCCGGATGCCGACCACCCAGGCGATCCGTCCGTCATCCTCGACGACCGGCCAGTGGGACCGGAGCCGTCGGGCGACGCCGATCTCACCGAGAGCAACCGACACCTTCTTGAAACCACCCCCGATCTCGATTCGATCGCCGGGAACCGCAGCACGGACCACGAGACGCTTCCCCCCGACCAGTGCCCCCATCCGACCCAACCCGGGACTCTCCCCGCCCGCGGCGATCCGCCACCTTCCAAAGCTCACCGATCCGGGAATCGGGAGCACCACGGGAGCCGGAGCAGCGCCGCTCGTTGCGGGATGAAGTGCCACCCAAGGTCCCTCGCGCTCGGCGAGCATCCCTCCCGTGAGTTGGTGCACCCCGCCCCGCACCGCGTCGACAACGGCGAGAACGTCGGGCGCCTCCCCCGGATAGGGGTCGTGCAACAAGCGGAGTGCCCGGCGCGCCAGGCGGGCGGCCACCGGCGACGGCAGGGTTGCCAGCGCGGCGGCAGGAATCAGCACGGCCTCGTCGACTCTGTCCAGGGGCACGGCGTCGGCACGGGCGGTGAGCAGAGCATCGTCCTCTGCGGCGAAGCGGGCGGTGCGGGCAAGAGCTTGGCGCAGGGTCGGGTTGAACTCCGACTCGAGCGCCGGAATGGTCTCCAGGCGAAGCCGGTTCCTGCGCAGCGAGGTGTCGAGGTTGGTCAGGTCGTCCACGAATGGGAGTCCGGACGCGGCCGCCGCGGCGCGAGTGGTGGCCCGCGTTACGCCGAGAAGGGGCCGCAACCAGCGACCGCGGCGCTCCGGGATGCCGGCGAGACCCGTCGGACCGGCACCCCGCAGCAGATTGCCCAGCACGGTCTCTGCCTGGTCGTCCGAGGTGTGGGCCGTCAGGATGGTCGCATCGGCCGCGGCAGCCTCGAGCGCGGCGAGGCGAGCCACCCGGAGGTCGGCCTCGGTACCCGAACCGGGTTCGACCGCCACGATGCGGTGCTCCATTCCGAGGATTCCGGCGATCTCGGTCGCCGCGGCTACCAGCGCCGACGAAACGGCGAGACCGTGATCGACCGTGACCGCCAGCGCCGTTCTCCCGGAGAAGGCCACCGCCCAGGCCAATGACGCCGAATCGCCGCCGCCGCTCAAAGCGACGACGTGAGGGCCATCACCGAGTCGGGCCGCCACCGCGGCGGCGACCGTCTCCTGTTCGGCGGTCAGCCGACCCGTTCGAGCCATCGTTGCGGATCCTGGATCTCGGAGAGGGTGGGGAGCTCCTCGGGTGAATCCCACACCGCGTTCAATGCGTCGAAGCCCGCGAGACGCTCCACGCCGAGGATGAACCGCTCTCCCATCTCGTATTGCCGCATCTTCATCTCGAGCCCGGTGAGCCGGAAGAACGCCGCGGTGCGTGGGTCCTTGCGGCGCATCTTGAGGACCCGGGCCATGCGATCCTGCGTCACCAGTTCCCGCGCCCCGATGCGATCCATCACAACATGACCATGGCCCTCCAGAAGCGCCATCAGCGCCTGCACCCGCTCCAGCAGGACCTTCTGATCGGGCGTGGCGAAAAGGCCCATCAGCCCCGACTCGTCGATGAGGGGCCGCCCGGCGGCGGCGGCGGCGCGCATCTCGCCGGTGACCCGCCGCATCCTCCCGGGCTCAGGCGCGGACGAATCGACCAGGCCGTCGACGAGCTCGAGGAAGTAGCCGCGCAGCCAGGGAACCCCGGTGAACTGGAGGCGATGGGTGCACTCGTGCAGCGCCACCCAGAACCTGAACTCGTCCGGCCGGAACTCGTGTTGTCGCTCCATGGCGAGAACGTTGGCGCCCACAAACATCACGGTGTCGCCGAGCGTGTCGTCTTCGGAGGGAACGACAAGTTCGTATTGCCCCAGCACCCGCCGCGACAGCATGCCCACCAGGGCCCCGACCTCGGCTCCCACCAGTCGTCCGGCGAGCCGCTTCCCGAGCCCGCTTCCCCCATCCAGCTTGCTCTCGGCGTGGGAGAGCAACCGGCCGAACCCCGCAATGTTGGCGAGCGCCCACTCCCGCCTGGTGACCACGGCGACCTGAGGGACTCCCGTCCACTCGAGACCGGTCTCCGCCGCGGCGAGTGTGGCGGCGCGCTCCACCAGGGTCGGCGCCTGCTGCGCGAACCGGGCGAAGTGGTAGGAATCCTCGAGGGGCTGGGTTCCCGCCACCCGTCGGGCGATTCGCGCCGCCAGGGGCCAGTGGACGGCGCTCACCGCGCCACGCGATAGCGGCCCCGCACGCGAACGCCGTAGGCGGCCAGGGCGCCGACCAGGGCAAGGCCGGAGACAACCAGGACCGTGGGGACCAGGAATCGGAAGGTCCAGGCGTCCTCCACGATCGGGGTGGGAGTGGTGTCGACCACGACCGCGGGAACCGGGCCGGCGACCGTTGTCGCCGCGGAGTCCCCGGGAGTTTGCTCCTGAGCGAACACCGACGGTCCGATCGCAATGACTGCCACCAGAGCGAGTGCAAACGGGATGCGGAGCATGGGGGACCGAGGATACCCCCGGGTGGGTTTCCAGTCACCAGCCGGCGAGCGTCGCATCATCTTCGGGCGCGCCTGTCCCATCGTCGCCTGCCAATTGCTGGTGACAGCGATGCCTAGGACTCGGGAACGACCCGACCCCGCAGGCGGGGGAACCGCGTTGGGGTGTGGGTGTAGCAGTGAGCTCGCTTGTTGTAGCGGGACAGGAGCGTCTCGCAGCCGTCGTGCTCACATACCCGAATGCCGTCGAGCTGCCGCGGAGCGCGCAGCTTCCCCTGGACCTTGTTGCCTTTAAGGATCTCGGACATGTCCACCTCCCCGGGTGGGTGCAACCCTCAGGTTACCCCTGCCCGTCGGTCTGTTCACGGAGCAACGCTCGGAGCCGATGGGAGAGTTCCTCGGGCAGCTCGTCACGACAGCCCTGCCTGACTCGGAGCCGGAGAGCGTACTCGAAGGAGAACCCTTTGCCACATGGGGGGCAGCGATACAGGTGCCAGCGGACTCGGAGCCGGCGCACCACGCCCGACTCGCGGTCGAGGTACCCGTACATCTGTTCGTGCGCTTCGTGGCAGTTCATGCGGGGATGCCTCGTTCCTCTGCAAGACGCCACAACGCCCGCTGGAGCGCCTTTCTTCCCCGATGCAGTCGCGACATCACCGTGCCGATGGGGACATCCATGATCTCGGCGATCTCCTTGTAGGAGAATCCCTCCACATCGGCCAGCAGCACCGGCATTCTGAAGTTCTCGGGAAGGGACTCGAGGGCCCCTTTGATGTCCTCGTCGACGAAGCCCTCGAGGGCCTCCTCCTCGGCACTGCGGGTGGCACCGCCGGTGCTCTCCTCGCCGCCCAATCTCTTGAACAGGTAGAGGTCCTCGAGTTCTCCCAGCTCGACCTCAGAGGGGCGCCGGGATCGCTCCCGATACTTGTTGATGAAGGTGTTGGTGAGGATCCGGTAGAGCCAGGCCTTGAGGTTGGTCCCGGATTCGTAGGTGTGGTACCCGCGGAACGCTTTGAGCAGCGCCTCCTGGAGCACGTCCTCGGCGTCCGTCGGGTTCCGCGTCATCCGCAAGGCCGCCGAATACAGCTGTGGTGCAAACGGCATGACGTCGGATTCAAAGGTGGCCTGATCAGCCAATGGCGAGCTTCCCGTGGTTCTGGCAGCGCAGGTTACCGCCGGTTCACTCGATGGTCGTCCGGGCCGATACCATGGGGACAGCCACGCCGGAGTAGCTCAGGGGTAGAGCAGCTCACTCGTAATGAGCAGGTCCGGGGTTCAAATCCCCGCTCCGGCTCCATGTTCAGCGCCGCGCCGCGGCGCTGAACTGTCTGGGCGTCCTGATCGGCGCCGGTTGGTTGCGAGCCCGCTGATCGACGGCGCCCTGCCCGCGGTGTGCTCAGCCGACGTCGCGGCGCCGGTCGGAGTACACGACTCTCAGCGAAGCGTCATAGACACTCGGCTCTCGGGTGAATCGCAACTCCATGAAGGTCATCCCCGGATAGGCGAGGTCTTCGTAGAGCTCGGCGACGACATCGTCCGGCATGAGCTCGGCGATCCGCAGCATTTCCCGGCGATCCTCGAGACGGGTGCCGACGAATCTGAGCTCGCCCTCCCGGTCGAGGCGGTCCACAAGCATCTCGGCGACCTCGCGTCGCCAGGCCCGGCGGGACCGCCCCTCCTGAAACATCGGCATGGCGTTCTCCATGGGTGATTCGCCGCGCACGAATCACATGCGTGTGATTGTGGTCGGCCTACCAGGAGGCATTGGGGATTTCGCCGTCGACGTTACCGGCTGCCCGCGACCCGCTGCCCGCACGGAATCGCCCGACAACGAGTGGGCGCGCCCAGGGTTGCCCGCCTTCCGCGGGTAGCCGTCAGCCGGCAGCCGGCCGCGTCTTACGAGCGCGGCACCTTGCTCCACGGAAGATCCTTGTCCACCCGCGGCTCACCGGCGAGATCGAGCACCCGCTCCCCGAGGATGTTCTTCATGATCTCCGAGGTCCCGCCTTCGATCGAGTTGGCTCGCGCCCTGAGAAACGCCTTGGTGCGGGGCTGCACGGTGAAGCGGTCCGGGGTCACCATCTCGTACGTGTCGTAGAGCATCCCCTCGGGACCCATCAACTCGATCACCAACTCGTAGACCTTCTTGTTGAGTTCGGCGTACAGCAGTTTCGCCGTCGATCCCTCGGGTCCCGGGGTGCCCCGGGAATTCATCTGCGCGGCGCGGAGGTTGGTGAGCCGGGCGGCCTCGGTGGCCACCCAGAGGCGCATCAGCCGATCACGGTCGGCCGGATCGTCGCGGCGGTACTCCCCCCAGGTGCGCACCGCTTCGCCGATCGGGCCCGAACCCCGCGGGCCCACCCCGCCCCCGATCGCCACCCGCTCGTTCATCAACGTCGTCAGCGCCACCCGCCAGCCGTCGCCGACCTCGCCGATTCGATTGAGGTCGGGGACCCTGGCATCCGTGAAGTAGACCTCATTGAACTCGGCCTCGCCGGTGATCTGCCGCAGCGGCCGCACCTCCACACCGGGCACCGTCATGTCGACGATGAAGTAGCTCATGCCTTGATGCTTGGGCACGTCCGGGTCGGTTCGCGCCACCAGCATCCCCCACTTGGCGACATGGGCGAGGGTCGTCCATACCTTCTGGCCGTTGACCACCCACTCGTCGCCGTCGCGCACCGCCCGGGCGGCGAGGGCGGCGATATCCGAGCCGGCGCCGGGCTCGCTGAACATCTGGCACCAGATCTCCTCGCTGGTGAACATCGGCCGCAACCAGCGATGCTGCTGCTCGGTCGTGCCGTGCGCCATGAGGACGTGCGCCCCCATGCCAACACCGAGGACGTTGAACTGAGCCGGGTTGGGCGCTCCCGCCCCGGCAAGGCGCTCCTCAACGACGGTCTGCAAGCCGCGGGATGCGCCGAGGCCACCGAGACCCTCCGGGAACCACACCCAGGCGAGACCCAGGTCGAACCGAGCTCCGAGGAACTCGACCGGATCGCCCTGGGGATCGTGGGCGGCGAGGAGCTCGTCGAGCCTCCGACTGATCGCGGCTTGGTCGGGTCCGGCCGGCGCGGTCATGGCAACTCCTTCGCGGTCACGAGGGATGGAGTGTGGCACACGGCAGTACCACACGCGGCGAGACCCGGCAGATGGAAGAGACCCGACATCGACGTCCAACCTCCGACCTTCGACAAGCCCCGTCACCGAACCCATAGCGGGAAACTGGCAACCGGCAACCGGCAACGGGCAACGGGCAACGACGCTCGCTCAGCGAGCGAGTGCGGCCTGCAGCGCCGTGGTGAGATCGGTGTCGCGGAACTCGAATCCGTCGGCGGTGAGCCGCTCCGGTAGTGCTCTCTGCCCGTCGAGGACCAGGGCCCTCGCCAGCTCGGAGCCCAACACCAGCCTCACCACGAACCCGGGAATCGGTACGACCGCGGGCCGGTGCAGCGCCCGGCCAAGGGCCTTGACGAACTGACGGTTGGTCGCCGGCGCCGGAGCGGTCAGGTTCACCGGGCCACTCAAGTCGCCACCGAGCACGTGCGCGATCGCCCGCACCTCGTCCTCGAGGGAGATCCACGACCAGTACTGCCTGCCCCCGCCGACCGGTCCCCCGAGCCCCCATCGATATGGGCTCAGCCACGAGGGTCCCACCGGAGCGAGCAGGCGGCCCAACGCCCCCCCGGCGGTGCTGAGCACGATCCCGCTGCGGATGTTGACGACCCTCAGCCCGGCATCTGCCGCGGGGATGGTCGCCTCCTCCCAGGCGCGGCACAGATCGGCGAGGAACCCGGTCCCCGACTCCGCGGCCTCGGTGAGCTCCTGGTCGCCCCGGTCGCCGTAGTACCCGACGGCGGATGCGTTGACCAACACCCGAGGTCGGCTGGGGGCAACCGCGAGGCGCTCGGCGAGGAGCCGGGTCGGAGCCACCCTGCTGTCCCACAGGAGCTGTTTCTCGACTGGGGTCCAACGATGAGCCCCGATGCTCCGCCCGGCGAGGTTCACCACCGCGTCGACGTCCTCGAGGACCGCCGGGTCGAGGGCGCCTTCTGCCGGGTTCCACGGGAGGCCGGAACCGGCAGACTCGGGCCGCACCAACCGGAAGGTTTCGTGGCCCTCGCCCTCGAGATGGGCAATCAGCGCCGAACCGATGAGCCCGCTCGAACCGGCGACCAGGATCTTCATGAGTTCAGCGTAGGAGGCTCCCGGTGTGCAGCCTCAAGCCCGCCCCGTCTGACCGGCGCGCCGCCGTCTCCGCCGCGCCACATCCTCCAGAGCGTCGGCGACCCGGCGCTTCCACTCCGCCGTCATCACCCCCAATGGGTCGGCGGCGTCGCGATGATGATCGGGGAACACCGGCTCGCAACGAACGCCGGTCACCGGTCTCCGCTCGATCCGGGTGCCGCCACGACCCATCACCAGGTCCGTCCCCCAGATCGCCACCGGAACGAGGGGTACACCGGTGCGGAGCGCCAGCCAGGCGGCCCCCCGCTTGGGCTCCACCTCGCCCCAGGTCCACACCCGGACCCCTTCGGGGAACACGCCGACCGTCCCCCCGGCCGACAACTCGGCCAGGGCGGTACGGAGTGCGCCCAGCGGCGCCCTGGTGCGCGACATCGGAATTGCTCCCAGCCAGAGGGTGAGCCGATCGAAGAGGGCCGAGTTGCCGTACAACTCGTCGACGGCCAAGTACCGGATCGGGCGCTGAACGGTCATGCTCACCACCACCGGGTCGATGTTGGAGAAGTGGTTCGACGCCACCACGACGGGCCCGTCGGGAATCTGCGGTCCGAGCCGCTCCCAGTCGATCCACCACTTGCCGAGGGGCTCGGCGGCGCGCAGAGCCAGGCGCCAGGATCGCTCGGCGAGGCGGGGAAACCCCGCGCTATGCCGGGGTTCCAAGATCGGCAAAGAGCGCGCTGAAGGCGAGCTCTGGTCGTTGGTTGACACCTAGGGTGTCGATCGTGTCGAGAACGCGCCGGGCCATGACCACCGCGTCACGCGGGCTCACCCCGGCGAGTTCCGCTCCGCCGATGTCGCGGTTGCGCACCGGAGCACCGAATTGGGCCGCGGCGGCGTCCCGGTACCACGACGCCAGGATCTCCAGGCCCCCGCGGTGGAGAGCACCTGCGGCCCTCTTGCGCTCCCGCTCGTGCCGCTCCCGGATCGACCGGGTCTCCCGCCCCTCCGCCTCGGCCCGGGTCAGCTCGTCGGCCTGCCGTTCGGCGAGCCCTTCGAGCAATGGATCGGCGGCCGACACGAGTTCGTCGGCGAGGCGGAAGGCATCGCCGGGACGGGAGGTCACCCTGCGGGGAACGGAGAGCCAGGCAGTGCGGAACGCCGCCACCTGCGGTCGGGTGGCGAGCATCAGCGCGATCCCGGGTCGTCCCCCCGATGCTGCGGCGGCGCGCTCCGCCTGATCGGGGTCGACGCCCCGTGTCTGCAGCGCGGCTGCGATGTCGTCATCGGCGACCCGCCCGAATACCACCGTCCGAGCCCGGCTCGCAACGGTGGCCGGCAACTCGTCCTCCGACTCGGCGACGAGGATGAACACCGTGGTGGGAGTCGGCTCTTCGAGCGTCTTCAGCAGCGCGTTCGCCGCTTCATCGTTCATCGCTCCTGCCTCCTCGAACACGAACACCTTGCGGTCGGCCTCCACCGGCGTCAGCACGGAGCGAGCGATGGTCTCCCGAGCACGATCGACGGTGAGTACGGTGCGGCCGTCCGGTTCGACGAGTATGAGATCGGGGTGGCCGTCACCGAGCACCCTCCGGATGCAACCGGGATCGCCGTCGCACAGCAGCTCGGCAGCGAACCGCCTGGCGACCGTCGCCTTTCCGACGCTGGAAGGACCGATGAAGAGGTAGGCGTGGGACGGTCGGGCGACATCGGCGGCGAGCATGTCCAGAATCGGGGCATGCCCGATGACGCCTTCGAACAGCTTCACGTCATCGCCCCCACGGCTGCGACGGCCGCGGCCACCACGTCGGGAATCGGGCGGGATGCATCCACGACGACAAACCGGTCGGGCTCGGCGGCGGCCAGAGCGTCGTAGGCGGCAGCCACCCGCTGCTGAAGCTCCAGGCCCTCGCGGGAGATCCTGTCGGCGATCCGCTCGCGGGCGAGCCCCTTCTCCGCAGCCACCCGCAGCAGCAGCACCTTCTCGGGCCACACCCCCTGAAGCCCGGCCTCGTTCACCGCTCGCACCGCCTCCATACCGAGCCCGCGGCCGGCGCCCTGGTAGGCGAGCGAGGAGTACACACATCGATCCGACACGACGGTCTTGCCTGCGCCGAGTGCCGGGGCGACGACAAGGGCGGCGAGCTGGGCTCGGGCGGCAGCGAACAGCAGGGCCTCAGTCCATCCGGCAAGGGGGTCGGCGCGATCCAGGAGGATCTCCCTGATCGCCTCACCGGCGATGGTTCCTCCCGGTTCGCGGACGGTCAGCACTTCGATCCCCCGCTCTTCCAGATACCCGGCGATCGCGCCCACCACCATCGACTTGCCCGCCCCGTCGATCCCCTCCACAGCGATGTACCGAATCACTTGGCGACGCCGTTCTCGGAGCCCAACTCCACCTCGGCGGTCTCCTCGAGGCCGGAGATGGCTTTGCGATGCTTGCGGAATGCCTCGGCGGCGGCGGCGAGCTCCGGCCGCACCCCGCCGTGACCGAGCTCGATCAGACTTCGCCGGGTGCTCCACACCGCCAGCACGCCGCTGACGAGCATCAGCCCCCCGCCGGCCAGAAGCACCACTCGCGCCCCGGTGCCGAGAAGCCCCGGCAGCCATCCGTCGGCCAGGTCCGCCGCCGGGAGCGCCACCATCATCGATGTGAGCAGGCCGATCCGCATCACGGAGAACAGCGCGGCGAACGTTCTGCCTCGCAGCTCGTCCTCGACCTGCTCATGGAGATGGGCGAAGCCCAGCACATAGGCCGATCCGGCGCCGTATCCCATGGCGAACACCCAGCCGACCCCGCCGAAGATCGTCTTGACGAATGCTGCCGATGCCAGGCTGCCCCCGGTCACCAGCAAGGCAAGGGAGAAGAAGATGTCCTTGTGGACGATACGCGGCCCGAAGATCGTGACCACGACGATCCCCAACCCGGCGCCGGTGCCAAAGGCGGTGAGGAGCGCCGGGAACCCGACCGTCCCGGCGTCGAGCACGTCCTTGGCAAAGGGTTTGCCGAGCACGACGATGATGCCACCCCCCGCCAGCGCCACCATCATCGCCAGCACGACTACCCGCACCCGCCGCTGGGTGGCGACGAAGACGATTCCCTCCCAGATGTCGCGCAGCGGTGCCATCGGGTTTCGCTTCCCGGAGCGGGTGCGCCCCATGGTGTGATACACGAGCGGAGGGAGCGTCAGGATGAACGCCGCCGAGGCGAGATAGGTGAGTGCATCGAGCAGGAATGCCACGCCCTCCTGGGTGCCCGGGAGGAGTCCCCAGAGGGTCACGTTGTCGCCCAAGGGGGCGATGGCGAGGAAAATCGCCGCGCCGAGCGGAAACGTGCCATAAGCGGAGCTCAATGAGAGGCTGTTGGCCCTCACCAGCTCGTTGCGCTGGACCAAGGTGGGCACCGAGGCCTCCTTGGCCGGCTGGAACACCAGGGTGAGCGCCTCGAGCAGCAGGTTGACCACGACCAAGGCGGCGATCGTCTGCACGAAGGCGAGGCTCACGACGAGAGCGGCACGGCCCAACTCGCAGATGATCATCACCTGCTTGCGGGGCAGGCGGTCGGCGATCACCCCGCCGATGGCGGCGAAGAACAGGCCCGGTACCAGCCGTGAGGTGAGCGCCAGCACGATGCCGCCGCCACCGGCAAGCGTTTCGGCGAGGGAGAGCGTGGCGAGGATTGCCACCCAATCGCCCGTGCTGCTGACCAGCCCGGCCTTCCACAATCGAGAAAACGGCCCCGACTTCATCAGGGCCCAGGCGGATCTCGCAGGCGCGGCGGTCACCATGGAGAGGCTATCAGAGGTGGCGGACGGGACTCTCTGCGAGGCGGGCACCCGCACCGGCTACCCGCACCGGCTACCCGCACCGGCAAGAGGCTGCCCGCACCGGCTACCCGCACCGGCAAGAACAGAACTGAGACCGAGGGTCTCGACGCGATCTTGCGGACAGCGGAAA
>Ga0154791_103_pt1 | contig 23580 bp, 27 predicted proteins | sample Rifle2008BG16ft_FD_105799 | JGI IMG/M metagenome (GOLD analysis project Ga0154791, IMG submission 105799) | Actinobacteria bacterium RBG_16_68_21
TACGCCGACAGCCCGCGTAACCGCTCGTATGTGATCATGAACAACGTGCTCTATCACCTTCACCCGGTGAAGGTGAAGCGACACGGGGTGCGGCTCTCCTACACGCTGTGCCTGGGAGGCCTGTCGTTCTTCCTCTTCATCCTGCTCACGATCACCGGCATCTTCCTGATGTTCTATTACACGCCGGCGGTCCCCCAGGCGTACAACGACATCGCCTCGCTCTCCACCAACGTCGCATTCGGGCAACTGGTGCGCAACCTCCATCGGTGGGGCGCTCACCTGATGGTGATCACGGTGTTCCTCCACATGACCCGTGTCTTCTATCACGGCGCCTACAAGCCTCCCCGTGAGTTCAACTGGGTGGTGGGTGTGGTCCTGCTGCTCCTCACCCTGCTGCTCTCCTTCACGGGATATCTGCTCCCCTGGGATCAGCTGGCGCGCTGGGCGGTGACCGTCGGATCGAACATGGCGGGATACACCCCGGTGTTCGGCCAACAGGTGAGCTTCGTCCTGCTCGGGGGGCTTCAGGTGGGCGCCCCCACCCTGCTCCGCTTCTACGTCCTGCACGTCCTCGCCCTGCCGTTCCTGATCGTCATCTTCATGGCGGTCCATTTCTGGCGGGTGCGTAAGGACGGCGGCATCTCGGGACCGCTCTAGGAATACCCATGGCGAACATCCCCGAACACCTCCTGAGACGATCCGCCGAAGCGAAGGCGAAGGCCACCGGCGTCCCAGTCGAGCAGGTGCTCACCGAGATGACCGGCGGCGCCCCGGCGTCGGCGCCGCCGACCGGAGGGGTCGCCACCGCCGTGGCCGCCACCCCGGCACCGGCGGCTCCGGTGATGCCCGCAGTGCCCGAGGGGGTGCGCACCCAGCGTCTGCTGACGGTGGTGAAGGCCAAGGCCATTCAACAGGTCAAACGGGAACCGACGGACAAGGTGAACGTGTGGCCGCACCTGCTCGCCATCGAGTTCGTGGCGCTTCTCGTCGTCACCGCTTTGCTGGTGGTGTTCTCGGTGTTCCAAGACGCCCCCCTGCTCGAGTTGGCCAACCCCAACGCCCAGCCCAACCCGTCCAAGGCGCCCTGGTACTTCCTCGGGCTTCAGGAGCTGCTGTCCTACTTCGATCCCCAGGTGGCGGGGGTGCTCATTCCCGGCCTGGGCCTCGCCGGCATCGCCGCCATCCCCTACGTCGACCGCAATCGCTCCACCCGGCCCTCGGACCGCAGGTTCGCCATCATGATGTTCACCTTCTTCGTGGTGGCGGCGGCGATCCTCACCATCATCGGATCGTTCTATCGGGGCAAGGGCTTCAACTTCACGTTCCCTTGGCGCGACGGAATCTTCTTCGACCTATGACGACGACACAGATCCTCATCGTGGCCTTTGCCGCCATCGGCGTGGTCGCGACCCTCGCCATCCTCTCGGTCGCCTATCGCCGAGGAGGTCAAGATGCCCCGGTCGTCGGCAAGGTCGATCGCAGGGCGATGCGCCGAGACCGGGCCGCCGCCCCGAAGGCTTCACCCGAGCCCGCGGCGATGGCTCACGGCGAGGAGGGGCCGCCTCCGGTCGATCCGTTGCAGGCTCGCGCCGTGGTGGACGAGGCCACCTTTGGCGTCACCCGGCGGCAGTTCTTCAACCGGGGAATCCTCGGGATCTTCGGCCTGTTCCTCGCCCAGTTCGGGATCGCCTCACTGGCCTTCATGTGGCCGAAACTCAAGCCCGGAGGGTTCGGCTCGAAGGTGGCCGCCGGCACGGCATCGGACCTGCTCGACCAGGTGTTCCTGCCCGATGGGAGGATCACTCCGCTGTTCGTGCCCGCGGCCCAGACCTACCTCGTTCCCTTCCCCGGGGACCCGGCGGGGAGCAGCTTCGCCGGGCTGCCGGTGGTGGCGGGGGGCCTCATGGCCCTCTGGCAGCGCTGCGTGCACCTCGGCTGCCGCGTTCCGCAATGCGATGCCTCCCAGGGGTTTGAATGCCCCTGCCACGGCTCGCGCTACAACTACCACGGCGAGTACGAGGGTGGTCCGGCACCGCGCAACCTCGACCGCTTCGTCGTGGCGGTGGACGACTCGGGCCAGCTCATCATCGACACGGGTTCGATCATCCAGACGGCGCGCGCCTCGGTGAAGACGATCCAGTACCCGCAGGGACCATCGTGCATCTGACGAGGAGGGACTGAGCCGTGGGCCTCGGCGCCGTCGCCCTCGCCATCGCCGTCCTCGGCATCGCCGGATGGCTGGCGTTCCTGGTCACCCAGTCGCGCGTCCGTCACCGTCGCCAGGCCGCCGCCCAGAACCTCAGCCCGTTCCTCACCGACGACGAGCTGGAGAACACCCGACTCAACAAGGTGCTGCTGTCTGCCCTGATCGCCACCGCCGTCCTCGCCATCGTCATGCCGGTGTACTACCTCAACGAGTCGTCCCGGCAGGCCGCCGCGGTCGTCCACTTCGACGACCAGGCGGTCGAGCGGGGTCTCGAGTGGTTCACCGAGTACAAATGCGGCAACTGCCACGGCGCCAACGGGGGGGGCGGCGGCGCCACCTATGTCGAGAAGCGCAGCGGCATCAAGACCACCTGGTCGGCGCCGGCGCTGACCGATGTGCTGTACCGGTACACGCCCGATGAGGTCGAGTACTGGCTCACCTACGGCCGCCAGGGAACCCCGATGCCGGCCTGGGGTGCCGAGGGCGGCGGTCCTCTCGACAGTCAGCAGATCTCCGATCTGATCGCCTACATCGCCTCGATCCAGGCGCCCCAGTCCGATGTGCTCGCCGCGGTCGAGGGCAAGGTCTCCCGGGAACTCGCCCGGCTGTTGAACGCCGATCAACAGGTCGCTGACGCCGTCGCCGCTCAACAGGCTGCGCTCGCCGCCCTGGAGGCCGCCCCCAGCCAATTCGCCGCGGTTCAGGGAATCCCTGCCGAGCTGGAGACGGTTCTCACCGGAGCGGGAACTTGCACGGACGGATCTGCTGCGCTCTACCAGCAGGCCTGCGCCTCAGGGGGCATGGATTCCGACCGTGACGGACTCACCGATGTCGCCGAGGTCGAACTCACCGACCTGGTGGCGCGGATGATCCTCAACAGCCCCGAGTCCGATGCTGCCACCGCGCTGGGGAAGCTGGCATTCGATCACACCAACGCTTTCACCAACTCCGACGGCCCGACTCCGATCCCCGACCTGACCGGGGCCGAGACCGCGGTCACCGAGTTCAACACGATCGTGCGTGACCTCGGTCTGGCCTCGCAGAACAACGAGCGCCTGGTGACGGCCGCCCAGCACGGACTCGACTACCTCGCTGGCGTCGCGGAGACTCGCCCCTATCAGATCGACATCCCGGGACTCGCCGCCGAGGTGTTCTCCGGGAACATCACCGAGGCACAGCGCGCCGCCGCGCTGTTCAATGCCTACTGCGCCCGCTGTCACACCGCCGGCTACTCGGCGGGAATCGCCTTCACCGAAGCGGCGGGCTCGGGCGCCATCGGCCCCTCGCTGCGTGACGGTCGAGCCGAGGTGCAGTTCCCCGATGAGGCCGACCAGGTCAAGTTCATCATCAAGGGCTCAGTGAACGGCCAGCTCTATGGCATCAACGGCATCGGCCGCGGCTGGATGCCGGGCTTCGGGGCGATGCTGTCGGAAGAGGACATCATGCTCATCGTCAAGTTCGAGCGGTCGCTGTGACCCGGCTTCTCCGTCGGATTCGCGACGACGAGCGGGGGCTGTCCGCGCTCGAGTGGCTCGGCGTGATACTTGCGGTGTTCGTGCTGTTGTCGCTCATCCCGCAGTTCCGCCATGCTCTCGACTGGGCCTACGAGCACCTCGTGGGCAAGAACAACGTCGACGCCGACGGCAACCCTGCTCCCGGTGTCCTGGTGCGGGGGATCATCGTCGGCGTCGCCTCGATCGGCGTATTTGCCGGGACGATCTTCTTGATCAACTACACGAACCTGGGGCGGCGGCTGGCGTTCCTGGTCACCGGAGCGGCCTTCTTCGGCTTCCTGGCAATCGTCGGGCTGCTCTACACGTTGTACGCACCCCGAGGGCTGCGACCGACACTCCTCGAGGGCCTCAATTCGTTTCAGCTGCGCATCCTGCCCGGTGCACTCATGGTGGGCTCGCTCATTCTCTTCGCGATGTTCATCGCCGCGCTGAGTCGGATGGAGGCGGAGGAAGAAGAGAAGTAGGCGCACCCGACCGGACGTCGGCTGCAGCAGGCAGCCGGCAGGCGCGCGACACGCTCATCCGGCGACTGCAGGCCGCAGGCTGCAGTCTGCCCAAGAATCTCCGACTGTTCATCGATCCCCAGTGTGCCCTATCCCCCGTTGCGGCGGAGATAGAACGACAAGACCTGCAGCTCGGTGGAGAGGTCGACGCGTCGCAGATCCACTCCCTCCGGCGACTGGATCACGCCGGGAGCGAAGTTGAGGATCGAACGGATCCCGGCGTCGGCCAACTCCTGGGCCACCGACTGCGCCGCGCTGGCGGGCGTAGTGATCATCCCGATGAGCGCCTCACGTTCGACGACGACTGCGCGGAGCCGTTCCATCGGTTCGACGATGAGATCGCCGACCTGCATCCCGTACTTGCGTGGGTCCCGGTCGAACAGACCGACGATGCGGAAGCGGCGCTCGATGAACCCTGCGTATGAGGCAAGTGCGCTCCCCAGGTTCCCGATGCCGACGATCACCACCGACCAGTCCCGCTCGAGGCCCAGCTCGAGCCCGATCTGGAACTTGAGGTGTTCCACCTCGTACCCGACGCCCCGGACCCCGTAGGACCCTAGATACGACAGGTCCTTGCGGACCTTGGCACTGGTCACCCCGGCGAGCGCCGCCAACTCGTCGGAGGACACCCGCGACTGTCCCGGCGGGAGACTCTCGAGGCAGCGCAGGTACACGGGAAGGCGCTGCACCGTCACCTTCGGCACCGCTGGTTTCACAACCGCGCAATATAGCCCCGGCCTGAGGGCCCCCAATCAGCGCAGGGCACGGCGGATGAGGCGGCGTGTGAACCGCCCCGACAGCACCTCGACGCCGTCGCGCAGCACCACCGGGACCCGGTCTCCCCAGCGAGCCTGCCAGTCGAGTCGGTCGATGTCGGCGACCTCGAATGCATGGCCGCGGCGCGCCGCTTCGGTCTCGACGAGAGGACGGGCCTCCGCGCACAGCATGCATCCGGCCCGGGTGACGAACAGGATCGAGCTCATCGCGGTATCGTCGCTCCCCCGATGCGTCCCGGAACCGTTCTCGCCATCGTCGTACTGCTCGTGGCCCTGACCGTCGCTGCGATCGTGTTCGTCATCCAGTTGCTCTCGGTGACCTGAATCCCACCGACGTCCCGACCGACATCTTGAAGGTCTCGTCGGCGCGTCCTCCGGGGACGGCGACTGCCATCATCCCGTACGAGTCGACGTGCACCACCCCGGCGCTCTCCCGCTCGTACGCATCCCGCCATTCCATCTCATGCTCGGTCGCTCCGATGCGAACGAGGATTGATCCGCCCGGGGCCAACCCCACCAGTCGCAGATCGTCGGGGGACACATTCGTCTCGGCGTTGCCGAACGCATCGATCCACCACACCTCGCCATCCACCACTCCCTCCCCGTGCGAGACCAGCGGAAGCAACAGCGGCGTGATCTCCGCCGGCGACAACTCGGGCCCCAGTTCGTCGAGCGACGCCTCACCGGACGCCAGGACCGCAGCCGCCGGGCTGAAGACGTCCCGGCCGTCAAAGGTCACCCCTTCCCGGGGCAGCCGAAACGCTTGCTCCTCCAGTGAGACGAACCGGGTCGCTCCGCCGACGATCGCCACGGCCGGTGCCAGCAGGCCGTTGTTCGGTCCGACGAAGTGGCCCCAGGCGGTCTCCGCGGCAATGGCCCGCCGGTCGCTGCCCACACCGGGATCTACCACCGCGAGGATCACGCCGTGGGGCAGGTACTGCACGGCCCTGAGCAAGGCGAGCGCGCCGCTGCGCACGTCGCCCCGGGGAATGCCGTGGGTGATGTCGATGACTCGAGCGCCGGGAGCGATGCGCTCGATGACGCCGTGGACCACCCCGACAAACTCGTCGGCGAGCCCGAAGTCACTGAGGAACGAAATCGGCCTTCCCGGCATCGCCGCGGAGCATACCGGGCAGGAGTCGTCGGCAGCCCGGCCACTACGATCGGCTGCCTGGTGACCACCGACGCCCACGCCTCCCTCATCGACGACCTCAGCCGGCGCCGCGGCGTCGTCATGCTGGTGGGATCACCCGATACCGGCAAGACCGGTTTCGCCTCGAGGCTCATCTCCGCCGGGCTCGCCGCCGGCAAGACCGTGGCCTTCGTAGACGCAGACACCGACCAGAGCACGGTGGGACCTCCGGCATGCGTCGGATTGCGGATCGTGGACTCCCCACACGCCCTGGAGACGCTGCATGAACCGGACGGGCTGCAGTTCGTGGGGTCCGTGATCGCCGACGAGGTGGTTCTCCAGCAGGTGGTCGCCACCGCCACCCTCGTGGAGAGAGCACGGGCCGATGCGGATCTCGTGATCGTGGACACCTCAGGCACGATCTCCGGCGTCATCGGGCAGACCCTCAAGTACCACACGACCGAGCTCTGCCGGCCGGACATCATCATCGGTTTGCAGCGCGGCGCCGAACTCGAGCCTCTGGTCGGCATGCTGCGGCGATTCTTCACGGCCGAGGTGGAGACCACCACAGTGGATCCCGAACCTCATCCGGCGTCGCCCGAGGATCGGCGGGCTCATCGTGCCAAGGCCTTCTCGGCCGCCTTCGAAGGACCCCTGCAGACGTGGCGCGTGCGCAGCACGGTGTTCGCCCCGACTCTCCCCGCCGGCCTCGATCTCTCCCGGTTGGTGGGAGTGCTCGTTGGCGTCCAGGACGGCTCGGGGAGATGTCTCGGTCTCGGGGCGCTCACCCACGAAGACGACACGTTGAAGGTGGTGACCAACACCGGCGACGGGATGCGGGGGCTACGTCTCGGCTCGGTGCGGATCGACCTCGAGACCTTCGACGTCACCCGGGTGCGGCTACGCGAGCTGATGTTCGGTGTCTGATGGGGCCGCTCCGCGGCCCGACATTCGACTTCGGACGTTCGACATCGGATGGGGTGGTCCTCGACTCCTGGTGACCCGTTCTGTCGAAGGTCCAAGGTCGAAAGTCTCCTGCGGCACGAGAGACCGGATCGCGTCACGCGCCACACGCGCGACGCACACACAAGGCCCAAGGAACCTCCACGGCGTGGTCCCCGCACTTCCCCAAACGAGGCTTCCACCGCATCGGCACCTTGGGCCTTGCATGGCCGAACCTAAGGAGGCGGCAGGGGAGCGTCAAGCACGTCGGTGAGCGGGTCTTTTCGCGTTTCCGGGCACGCACCTCTCGACGCGAGAGCCCTTTCGCACGCAGGTGAGATCACCACTGGGCCGTTGTCCACATATCCACTGTCATCCACAGGGGGTTGTGCACAAGCCATGTCGACAAGTCGGCCCGATGGATTTGTTTCGCGAAACCCGCGGCGTTCCTCAGGTCGCGACACACCGCGCGAGGAGATCCTCGACTCCGGCGAGCCGCGGTCGTCTCCTCACGCCACCATCCCCCGATACAGCTCGAGCAACCGGTCGGCGGTGGCCTCCCAGGAGAAGTCCCCCGCATGGGCGATGGCGCCGGTGGAGAGCCGGGCTGCCTGCAGAGGATCATCGAGGATGGCGGCGAAAGCCGCAGCCCAGTCGGTTGGATCGTCGCCGGACACCAGTGTGCCGGAGATGCCGTCGACGACCGTGTAGGCGAGCCCGCCCACCCGGGCGGCGACCACCGGCGTGCCCACCGCCTGCGCCTCGGCGGCCACCAGGCCGAACGACTCCGAGCGCGACGGCACGGCGACGATGTCGGCGGCGCGATACACATCGGCCACGTTGCCGTGCGAGATCGCGTCACGGAATTCGACCCGATCCGGGGCCACCGCAGCGGCCAACTGCCGGAGCCGTCCCAGCTCGGCCTCGCCATCCGGGCCGCTGGGACCGCCGACCACCAGAAGACGGACACCAGGGAGCGTCCCGACCGCCCGAATCGCCACGTTCACCCCCTTCAACGGCTGGATGCGCCCGACGACGGCCACCAGGAGGCCGTCGGCCAAGCCCAGTCGACGGCGCGCCGCACCCCGATCCCCCGGCGCGAACACGGCGTGATCGACACCGGGCGGGGAAACACAGAGACGCTCCGGAGCGGCCCGGTAGTGCTCGAGGAGGTCGGCGGCGTCGGCCGGCGTGGACGCCACAACACATCCTGCCCTGGCGACCACTTCGGTCTCCGCGGCGATCCTGACGAGCGACTCCCGCGGCTCACCGGGAGCACGCGTCGCCTCCCTGACCCGGCCAAGCGTGTGGAACGAAATGGCTAGTGGAGCGTCGAGCAGCTCGGAGAGCAGCAGCCCCGCCCAGCCGGAGAGCCAGTAGTGGCTGTGGATCACGTCGTAGGTCGCGTCGTGAGCGGCCATCCACTTGACCACCCCCTCGGCAAAGGACCCGATCAGATCGGCCCGCTCCTCACCGCTGGCTTCGACCTGGATCACGCAATACCCGGGGACCACCGCGGTTTCATCCGGCACCGCCGGATCGAGCCGACGGGTGAACACGTCGACGACGATCCCCCGAGCGGCAAGCGTGCGGGCAGTTGCATCGACGTACACGTTCATCCCACCGGCATCGCCGACGCCCGGCGCCTCCAGGGGCGAGGAATGAACGCTCAGGAATGCCACGCGGCGGATCACACGACTCCTTCGATCAGATACAGGGCCCGGGGATGCGCCCCGAGGCGGCGCTTGTAGGTCTCAGTCCCTTTCAGGAGATCGAACCTACGCCGACCGGCTGCTGATTCCCGTTCCATCAGGATCTTGAGGATCACAATCCCCGGCGAAACCGGCGCCGCGGACGGATCGAACGATGAGTTGTAGAGGTAGTAGGTGTCCGCATCCACGAAGCCGAACGCGGCCGCCAGGGCATCGCCCTGCGCGCCGCGCAGCACATCGACGATGGCCCCGGGGACTTCGAGCAGATCGTGAAAGAAGGCAGCGGTGGCGTCCGACATGAATGCACCTTTGCTCCCCTCGGCCAGGCGGTGCAACTTGACGAAGGAAGCGAAGCCTTCGGCACCCGTAACGACGGTGGGTTCGCCATATGTCTCCTCGAAGCGTCTGGTCTTGCGTCGCATCTCGTGACGCTCCTTGCCGTCGAGCACGGCGAGCGGTTCGGCCGCGTTGAGGGGGAGCACCATCGTGACCTCGTGCCGGCGCAAGACCGCTTCGATACCGGCGGCGGTGAGCGCCGCAAGAACCGGGCGGGCGACCTCGAGAGGCATCGAGTCGAACCGGAGACTCGTCCCGCGCTTCGCGGCGGAAACGGCGGCGACCACCGCGGCACCAGGATCGGGGCCGAGCGGGGTGTGATAATCCGTGACGTCGGTGTCCCCGGCGTAGGACATGACCCCCTCGTGGGTGACCACCGCCGCCACGGAGTCGCCGTGCTCGACGATCGCCGGTTCGCCCGCTCCCCGATGCCGCCACCACGTCTCGAGGAACGGGCGATGGGGGAAGGGTCCCACCGCGGCGGCGAGCGGGCGGCGATCTTCGGCGAGCGCCACCCAACCGGTCATGTCGTCGCCTCGAGCACCCCGACCGGCCGACCTCCCCCGAGCACTTCGGGTTTCGCCAAATCCGCCAGCATGTCGCGCTGATGCGGGGAGAGGATGCCGACGAGATCCATCAGGGTCAGCAGACCGACGACCGCAGGCGGTTGCTGCCCCGTCCAGCACTTGGTGGCGAACCCGATCCCACCCTCCAGCCAGCCCGCACCGATGCAGCCGAGTGCACCCCCCTTTACGGGACCGGGGAACCAGCGGGCGACGGTCGCCTCGGGTCGCTCCCCGTCGGAGGTGAGAGGGGCGAATCTCGCCATCGAGGTCGCCACCGGGCGGAGCTCGGCATCGGTGACCAGCCGGGAGAACCCTCTCGCCAGGCCGGTGACGTCGGTGCGCAGCGTGGGAATCCCGCAGCCGTCGACCCCCCGGCCGTCGACGGCGCGACCGGTCAGCTCGGAGACGTAGTCCCCTATGGCCCGCTGCAAGGGATGCTCGAAACCGGTGTACTCCAGCGACCAGCCAGTCGCGGCGCACGCCCGTAGCATCGCGGCGTGCTTGCCCGAGCAGTTGTGCAGCACGCGCTCCGGCATCCGGTGACCCAGGGTGGCCCACAGGCGATCGGCCGCCGGGGTGCTGGGCCGATCCGGAGGGCACAACAGGTTCTGCTCACCGAGACCGACGACGGCCAGCATCTCCCGCACGATGGCGACGTGCACCGGTTGGGCACCATGACTCGCCGCGGAAACCGCAAGGGCTTCCGGACCCAGGTCGGCGCCGAATCGCTGAGCGACTGCAGCCTGGAACGGCTTGGCGGCAGACCTCATGAAGAACTCTCGGTCGAGGTCGCCCCCCAGCGTGGTGATCACCCGCCCGTGATGATCCACCGCGACACCCGTCACCTCATGCTCGGCCTCGACGAGGCCGGAGCGCGTCGCGGCGATGATCACGCCTTGTTCAGCAGCTCGCCAGGATCGGCGAGGCCCTCCCGGTACCGGCGGGTCAGCTCTGTCTGTAGACGATCGAGCTTGGAGTACACGATGCGCCGCTGCGTGGATACCTCGATCTCGACCTCGGACAGGAACGCCTGCGTGTCACGGAGTTCGTCGTCTTCCATCGACGGCAGCCGGGCCAGGAAGTCGCCGTCGAGCGCCCGATCGACGATGCGCCGTCCCGGACTGGGGATGTCGGGTACCTCGATGGGCACGGCCCGTTCCGGCAGGCCGGGGACGGCGGAGTAACCACCCTCGGAAAGGATCCGGGGAAGCGCCTCGAGAAGGGTCTGCTGCTCCTCACCGGCGCGGCGGCGCATCTCGAAGGCGAGAAGGTCCATGCGGCCGTGGAGCATCCGTCGGTAGTAGGACAACTCGACGTCGAGGTCGTCGCACATCGACCGGCGGGCGCGCAACTCGTCGATGGGTATGGCGGCCAGATCGACGAGGAAGTCCTCGTCCTGGATGCGGTCGATGCGACGGCGCTTGGTCTCTGTCACGGTCGTCAGCGTACCGGAACGGGTGGGCGAAACGGACTCCATCACGGCGGACACCCCGGCCTGCCGCCGCGGTTCTCCTTCATCGTCGTTAGGGCGGATCCCGACTACGAGCAGGCTGCCAGGACCGTCGGATAGGGGTTGACCGGAATGCCACTCGGCTCGATCTGGAAGTGGAGGTGATAGGCGCCCGGTACCGAGTCACCGGTGTCGCCGGCGTAGCCGACGACTTCGCCCCGGCTCACTCGCTGACCATCCCCGAGAATGCTCGGTGCGTCGAGGTGGGCATAGAAGTAGTTGACCCCGTGGTCGGAGTAGATCCGCACCGTGTTGCCGCCCAGGCTGTTGAAGCCGGTGCGGACCGTCCCGTCGGCCACAGCGATCAGCGGTGTGTGCTGGGGGGCGAACATGTCCGTGCCCTTGTGGGTTCGTCCCCCCGGCCGCGGAGCCCCCCAGGTGTCGATGAACGATGTGGGGCCGCCGACCGGGCAGATGAACCCGGGGGTGACCCAGGCGGGGACGCCCAGGGCGGGAGCGCCCGTCGCAGCCCGCACCTCGTCGAGCCGGCGCTGAGCCTCTTCGGCGGCCCGGCGGGCCTCCTCCTCGCGGCGAGTCTGTTCCTCCAGGGTGGCCTGAGCGGTGTTGAACGTGGCGTCGGCGGAGTCGAAGGCGGCCTGTGCCTCGGCGAACAGCTCATCCATCCTGGTGAGGATGGCGTCGGCCTCGACCCGCAGCTCGGACACCCGGTCGGTGTCCACCTCCAATTCGGTCGTAAGTCGTTCCATCTCCGCGGTGGTCGCCAGCAGTGAGTCGAGCGAGGCGGAGTCCGACTCCACGGCCTGGTCGATCACCTGCTGGGCGATGATGCTCTGTTGGATCTCCTCCGGAGAGAACATCCGGGCGATCGGGTCTCGCTGATCGCCGTTCATATACGTCTCCACGGCTCGCTGCCGGATCTGGTCGCGCAGCTCCCGACTGCGGTCCTGGTACGCCGCCACCTGGCTGCGGATCCTGCCCATCCGATAGGTGAGGGTCTGCAATTCGGAGTTGATCACCTCGTATCGGGTGACCGCGGCGTCCAGATCTTCGAGGGCGGCGGCGCGGTCTCGGGCCGCCGACTCTCTCTCCTGACGCGCCTGCTCGACCTCCTGCTCGGTTATCGAGAAGGCGGGAGCCCCCTGGGAGAGGACGACGAGGATGGCGGCGATCGCCGTGGCGATTCGCCGCGACGGGGAAGTCACCACGAGCATCGTATGGCCGCGACCGAGTTATCCACAGCATTTCACTTCGGCACCCGAACCCCCCGGGTGTAGGGACAAGAGGCCCGGCCGGGCCTCGACCTTGGACCTTGGACCTTCGACTTTGGAAGGAAGCGCTCGGGAAGAAGGGACAGGCCCGGGGGGACCGAGATCGAGGGCGACGCTCACTACCGTCCCCGCCATGCCGATTCGATTTCGGAGCGACCTGGAGACCATCGATCGTTACCGGCCCGGCCGCCCGATCGCCGAGGTGACCGCCGAGTACGGCATCGCCGACGTCGTCAAGCTCGCCTCCAATGAGAGCCCGGACGGCCCGTTTCCCGAGGTCCAGGCGGCGATCGTCTCTCACCTCCAGGAGCTCAACCGCTACCCCGACAACGCCAAGCCCCTATTGACGGCTGCCCTGGCCGCCCACCTGGGAATCGCTCCCGAGCGGATCTGGACCGGCAGTGCCTCCAATGAGCTGACGCTGATCGCTGCGTTGGCAATGGGGGGTCCGGGCACCTCGGCGGTGTTCGGCTGGCCGTCGTTCGGTCTGTACCGAACCGGTTCGAGGACGGCCTTCGCCGACGATGTGGCGGTCCCACTCACCCCCGATCACCGCCACGATCTCGACGCGATGCGGGCCGCGGTGCGCGCCAACACCACGGTTGTCTATGTATGCAATCCCAACAACCCCACCAGCACCCATGTCCCGGGTAGCCCTCTCGAAGCCTTCATCGACTCCCTCCCCGAGGACGTGCTCATCGTGATCGACGAGGCGTACGCCGAGTTCGCCACCGCACCCGACTTCCGCTCCATGCTGCCGATGGCGGCGGTCCGTCCCAATGTGATGGTCACCCGCACGTTCTCCAAGGTGTACGGGTTGGCGGGGCTCCGGGTCGGCTACGCGGTCACCGATCCGTCGTCGATCGCCGAGTTCCGGCGGCTGCAACTCCCCTTCTCGGTGAACGCGCTCGGCGAGGTCGCCGCCGCCGAGGCGCTGCAACATCAGGATCGGGTCGCCGCCCGGGTCAGAAGCAATACCGAAGCCGTGGCGATGCTCACCGTGGGTCTCGCCGAACGCGCAATTCCGGTGGCGGACAGCCAGGCGAATTTCGTGTACGCCGACTTCCGCACCCACGGGCCGAACGTGGCCGAAGAGCTGATGCGGCGCGGCGTGATCGTCCGTCCGGTGCTCCCCGATGGCTGGCTGCGAATCACCGCCGGGACCCCAGCGGAGAACCAGCGGTTCTTGAACGCCGTAGACGCGATCACCGGGTAGGACGTCGGAGAGGAGTCGAGCGATGAGAGAGCACAGCACCTCTCGAATCGGAGGTTCGCCGACGGGCGGACGGAGCTGACCGCGGCCGCTCCCGCTCCCAGGGCGGTCACTTGGCAAGGTTTCGACGACGGCACACCAATGACCGAGGACTCCGGGATTGTCCAAGGGATGGGATCGAGGACTGCGAACTCCCGCCCCTCGGGGACACCGAATACACGGGGGCGGTCAGTCGTCCCAGCGGACGACGATCTTCCCCTGAATACCCGCCAGTGGCAATGCGGCCGCCTCCGCTTCGACTGCATCGCGCTCCGCGCCGGAGAGCCGCCGCCACGCTTGGATCGTGACCCTCTGGCGGGCACGGCGCCAGGTCCCAGCGATCTCGCCGTCGACGAGCAGGGCCCCAGGCCAGACGCGCGGAGTCCAAAGCCGGAGACGGCAATCGGCGTCGGGGATCAGAAGCTCGCGATCGGCACCCTGGAGGAGGAAGTAGGCGTCACCGCTGGGGAGGAGGCGGGCGGGCGCCACCGGTCCGGGGGCGGCACGCAGCTCCGGTTCGTCGCGGGCGAGGATCCAGGCGTCACCGATGGGAGATCGCACCGGGATCAGCGACCTGGCAAGACTCTCAAAGGTGGCGGCGGCTCCGGGCAGGGGTATCCCCGCCCACACCGAGAAGGCTTCCGGGGTGGTGGGACCGAAGATGTGCAAATACCGGCGTGCCAACTCGAGGCGGGCATCTCGCGGGGTGACTTCGGGCTTCGGCACGGTCCAGACGATGGGTTGACGGGCGCCCTCCCACCGGATGAGAACCGTGCCCGTGGCTGCGGCGTACCGGAGCCGGTTGGGGGGTTCACCGAGGGCGCGCCCAGCCTGCCCGTAGGCCATCCTCCCCCCGTCGAGGAGATTGTGAAGCCGGATCGAGAGGTCCTGTGCCCTCCGCCGCGATCCCTCATCGTCCGGCAGCCTGCCCAGCGAGAAGACCGCGAGGTCGCCTGCCGCCACCACGTAGGCGCTGAATCTCGGACCCCAGAGTTGAACGAGGGAGGGGTCCTCCCAGGTCGCCGACTCGGTCCCGGCAACGCGGGCGTGGATGGAGAGGACCGCGGCCCGGGGCATGCTGTCCTGCAGGCCCGCCCAGGCTGCACGCCGTAGGGAACGCGATCCGCGTGGCAAGCGCGCGTCGAGTCCCCCGACCCGCCGTCGGAAGGCGAGGATGTGATCGCGCGTCACGTGGAGCCGGGGTGCCGGGGCGGTGGTTCCCTTCACGGCAGGAAGCCTATGACCGCTGAGGCAGACACCAATTACTCGAAGGGGAGCAGCCAAATCGCCAACCGCTCCAGACAGGGAGTTGGCATCGGCGGGCTTGGACAGTGGCCCCGATCATTGGGGGACAACGAGATGCTGCGAGGACCGACCATCGACGGGGTGCTTGCCGCGCCGTCGGACGGGTCTCGATTGGGCCTACTGGGTGATCATCTTCTGGGGGTTTGGCATCCTCGGCCATACCGTGTTCGCGTTCTTCGGGGACCACAGGGCGCAGGATCTCGCCGCCCGGTTTGACAGGTAGCCCGCTCGATCCACACGCGGCGAGTGTGGCCTCACTAGAGCCAAGACGAACTGCGATCGGAGTAATGCCGCCGCCGACTCTCCCGCGGGGAGGACCAGGTCGTTCCCCCGGCGGTTACGGGTTGACCAACACGATCCGGTAGCGGGCTCTGTTCTGACTGACCCGCAGGAGCGCCTCGTTCACCTGAGACATGGGCATGGATTCGGTCCGGGGAGTGATGCCGTGGTCCTGCGCAAAGGCGAGCATTTCACGCATCTCTGCCCTGCTCCCCAGGAAGGAGCCGGTGATCGACAGCTGATGAACCACCAGGTCGACCAACGGGCCGGACACACCCTCTGATGCGCCGACGCCCAACTCCAGGGGCGGAAAGGCCGCCAGCACCAACCGCCCGTTCTTCGTGAGGGTATTCAGTAGGTTCCCCCAGTCGAGGTGCCCGTGGGCGGTGCAGAGCAGGGTGTCGAAACCGAATTCGGCTTCTTCCATCGCCGTCCGATCGGTCGAGACGAGAAAGTGATCGGCTCCGAACCGGCGCGCCTCCTCCTCCTTGTCCGGTGACGTCGATATCGCCGTCACCTCATTGCCGAGGGCGTGGGCGAACTGCAGGGCCAAGTGGCCCAACCCGCCGATGCCGATGACGCCCACCCGGCTCGAAGGGGTGGTGTACCGGCGGAGTGGGGGGTAGACCGCGACACCGGCACACATGAGTACCGCCGCCGCTTCTGGTGCCAAGCCGGCCGGGAGCGGATAGGCAAATCTGCTGTCCACGACCACAGCCGACGAGAAGCCGCCGTAGGGCGTCCACGTCCCACACCGAGCAATGGCCACACAGAGGTGCTCCTCACCGGCGACGCACCATTCACACTCCCCACAACACCGACCCTGCCACCCGATGCCTACCAGATCCCCCTCTCGAAGCTCCGAGACCTCGGTACCGATCTCGGTCACCCGGCCGACGATTTCGTGACCGGGCATCAGGGGGAAAGAGAAGACGCCGAAGTGATTGCCGATCGCGTGGACGTCGGTGTAGCAGACGCCACAGTGGGATACCGCTACGCGGACCTCGCGCTCTCCAAGTTCGGGTTCTCCGTAGGTGAAGAGTTCAAGCGGTGATCCGGCCGCCGGCGCTGCGTACCCCAGCACAGTCGACGGTGACATCGGTGGCACCTCCTGACGACGGGTCCCCCCAATCAAGAATAGGAGCCGTTCGTGAGGCCGGTCGGACGCCTCAGCGGCTGGTGAGGCTCTGGTCCAGGGCATGGGGGGCCATGCCGGCATACTCCGGGTTGCGGTCCTGGTATTACGGGATGGCGGCGATGCACCTGTACAACGCCCAGCCCATGCCGCGTCTCAGCGAAGCGTCGTCGGGACCGATCGCCTCGAGGAACGTGTCTCTACTGGACTCGTCGAACAACCACCACGCGGCGATGAGGTCACTCGCCGGATCGCCGGCGCCGCTTCCCTCGAAGTCGATGACGGCGACCAGTCCGCCGTCCCGGGCAAGCAGGTTGCCCGAGTACAGATCGCCGTGGGACCAGGTGGGTGGCCCGTCCCATACCGGCGCTGCCATGCGGGACTCCCGAACCTCCAGCACCGCCACGGAGTCCAAGTCATAGGGGAGTCGCGAGAGGTAGCGTCGCGCGTCGGCGGCGACAACATCGAGTCCCTGACCCCTCCTCTTGCTGTCCGGCGCACCGCTCGCATCGACCGCCCGAAGGGTCGTGACGAATCGGCCCGATCTCCTGGCTGCATCGTCGCGGTCTGCCAGGGCCGCGGCGGTTGCGTTCTCCACTTCGATCCAGCCGAGCACGGACCATGGAGACGGCTACCGCCGCGCTCGCCGGCGCCCTCGATCTGATCGCCGGCCTGGGAGGTGGCGTAGTCGAGGGATACTCCGAACCCGCCGGTTCGGTACCGGCCGGATTCCTCTTCAACGGAGCGCTCTCTACGTACGAGCAGTTCGGGTTCACCCGAGATCGAAAGATCGGGAAACACCGCTGGGTGGTCACCCGGTTCGTCGAACCGACGTCGCCCATCGTCCCCTCCGACTCCATCGATGACCCGCCACTCAGCCCGTGGGCAGTCCCAGATCGACCGTGAGCATCTCGGCCAGGTGGTTCGCCAGGAGCGTGGCGCCTTCGAGTGTGTAGTGGGCGCCATCGGGGGTCCGCACCGCGACGAGTCTCCCGCTGGCATCCTCGAGATACGTGGAGAACTCGCCGCTCGAATCCTGGAACAGGCTGTGGACGTCGATGAACGTCACCCCGTCGCGTGATGCCGCCGCCTCGGCGTAGACGGAATTCATGATCCGCACCCGGGCGTCGAACGCCTGGTTGCGCATGATCGGCAACCCGAGCCAGTAGACCCGCTCGACGCCGGATCCCAGGAGCACATCGGCGAGCTCGAGCACCCGCCCGAGGTAGAGGTCCTGCCACGCCTGGTCCTCGGGGGCGACGAGCACTCCATTGACATTGACCTCCTGGCCGTCGTTCCCCCCGAACTGGGCGATCACGACATCGGGCATGACCTCGGGCAGGCGCCCGGTGACGTGTGCCGGCCAGTCGAACACATCCCGCCTGATCAACCCCGAGCTGAACCGGAAGTCGGTCTCGGTGTCGACGACCCCGGTTTCGGCCAGGTCGCTGCGGAGTACCGGGGCCACGAACTCGACGAATGAGTCGCCGACGATCCACAGCTTGAGGGGATCATCCTCGGTGTAGAGGCGGGTGACCGGCACGGTCGAGGAGGTGGTGGTCGTCGTCGCCCCTGCCATCGTGGTGGCAGTCGTGCTGGTCGTCGTGGTCGCCGCAACCGCTCCCCCGCCGTCAGCCTTGCCGAGTAGGTCGTCGAGGAACGCCCGGGGACGGTCGAGCAGCAGGGCATCGCCAACCGCGGCGATCGGATCCATGATGCCGACGGTCAGTCCTCGCATCGTCGATCCGAGCGGCTGGCGCTCGGCGGTCTTGAGTAGCGCGTCGCTGTTGAGGAACAGCGCCAACCCCAGTGCGATCAGCATCGTCACCAGCGCATGGCCGGCGGGACGGAGGCGGCGGCCTCCCGGGGCTCGATCTGGCTGGGTCATCAGAATTGGAAGTAGATGAAGGCTGCCACACCTTCGGGGCCGAGGGCGTCGATCACCACGAGAGCGAAGGCTAGAACAGCCCCCTGAACCACCGGTCCCATCCGGGAGAACAGCACCAGTGCCCGGCCGACTGTCGGCCGGGGGACGTACTGGACGACGAGAGCGACGGTGATGGCGATGAGCACCGCCGGCGTGACCAGGGTCGTGTGGAAACTGAACGAGGTCACCACCCGGCCGAGCATCGACAGCGCGGTCCCCACCGAGTCGGCCCGGAAGAACAGCCAGGCGACAGTGACGAGATGGAACGTGAGTATCCGCCGGACCACCCGGCGGCCCCGGGTGTCCCGCGGGGCCGGGCGGCCGAGCGCAGTCCGCCGATCGGCCACGAAGCGCTCCCCGGTGAGTCCCAGCCCGTGGAGTCCTCCCCACACCACGAAGCGCCACGCTGCGCCGTGCCACAGCCCCCCGAGCAGCATTGTGAGCATGAGGTTGCGGTACGTGAACAGCGACCCGCCCCGGCTGCCGCCCAGGGGCACATACAGGTAGTCCCGCAACCATCGGCTCAGACTCATGTGCCACCGCCGCCAGAAGTCGCGGATGCTGGTCGCCGTGTAGGGAGCGTCGAAGTTTTCGGGGAGTTGGAATCCCAGCAACAGGGACACGCCGATGGCGATGTCGCTGTAGGCGCTGAAGTCGGCGTAGATCTGGATCGAGTACGCGTACATCGCGATGAGGATCTCGAACCCCCCATGGAATGCCGGCGCGGCGAACACCTGGTCGACGACCTGGGTGGCGAGGAAGTCGGCGATGACCACCTTCTTGGCCAGGCCGATGGCAATCAGGTAGAAGGCCCGGCTGGTGTCCAGCCGGCGGGGATCACGCGGCGTCCGCAACTGGGGCAGGAACTCGGTGCCCCGCACGATCGGCCCGGCCACCAGCTGCGGGAAGAAGGCGAGGTAGACGCCGACATCGAGCCACGGCGCCACCGGGAGCCGGTGGCGGTACACGTCTACGAGGTAGCTGATCGCCTGAAAGGTGAAGAACGAGATTCCGACCGGAAGGATGATGTCGAGGAGGGGGAGATCCACGCGGATGCCGATACGGTCGAGCGTGCTGCTGACCGACGTGATCAGGAACCCGTAGTACTTGAAGAAGGCGAGGGCCCCGAGGTCGAGGATCAACGCAGCGGTCAGATAGGCACGCCGCCGCCCCACCGTGCGCGCCCGCATCATCAGGACCGCGGCTCCCTGATTGACGATGGTGACCCCGCCGAGCAGGCCGATGAACCGCCAATCCCACATGCCGTAGAAGAAGTAGGAGGCGGCGAGCATGAACCATCGCCACCGAGTGGGGTGCTGCATCAGCAGCCAGCTCCCCAGGAACACGATGGGGAAGAACAGAGCGAATTGAACGGTAGGAAAGAGCACGTCTCCGCTCCGGACGGCGCACAAACACTCTACGAGGGCCCATCGCTCACGCCGGCCCTCGGACAGCTCTCCGAAGCATCTTCACTCGATCATGAGAGTCGAGGCCGATGAAGAGTCACCTTGACGTCTTGGTCCGGGGTGATGAAGACGGAGAACAGCGTGTCCCAGAATCCCTTCTGCACGGTCATCGTGGACTTCAGTTCCAGCAAGAGCGGATCCTTCCGGAACAGCCACCGCGAGCCTTTCACTTCGACCATGCCCGAGACGGGACCGTGCCCAACGACAGCGTCGACGTCGAACGAGAATGTCTGAGAAAGGCTGCTGCTGAAACGGCGGATGATGCGGCGACGTTCTCCACGCCGTACCAGGATTTCTTTCATGGCGGATCCCTTCGGTGTCGGTCGATCAACAGCGCGTGTGAGCGAACTTAACGCGCGAGTCAGGAGAACGCGGTCGGCAACTGACCAAGGGCCCGATTGGAGTCGGAACCGTCATCCGGAGACGGAACACCCACTTCGGTGGCCCAATCGAGGGGACCATGGAGGTCGTCGAGTTAGAAGAGAACCATGCATTCGGCGCGCTGATTCGCGATGGAGATACGGAAACGTTGGGTCGGATGGTGTGTGAGCCACTGGGAGCGGACCGCACCAGGATCGTGATAAGCGTGGACATGCCGTCGCTCACAGATACCACGGCTTCCGAGCGCCCGAAGACAATGGGCAAAGGGACCGAGGACAACATCAAGGCCCTGATCGAAGCAGGGACCTGACACCACCTCCCCGACGGAGTGAGGACTCTTCCCCTGGGCCACCGACCGGTCAACCCGATCCTCAGAGTCATCAGGAGCGGTCGTGAAGAACCCCCGGTCTCATGTCGGAGGTTGACGGGTCAGGGGTTTGGGAGCCCCAGGGGTATGGTGCACCATGGATGAGTGGGGATCTCGTCGCGTCGCTGTGGAGTTCGAGTCTGAAGGTGCTGCCCTTCGTGGGTTCCTGTACGAGACCGTGAAGGGTGAACCACCCTTTCCTGTGGTGGTGATGACTCACGGCACCTCGGCCACGATCCCGATGGTTACCGACCGCTATGCCGAGGTGTTCGCGGAGGCTGGGGTATCTGCCCTTCTCTATGACCACCGGAACCTGGGGATCAGCGGCGGCGAGCCACGCCAGGAGATCAACCCCTGGACGCAGTGCCGCGGCTACCGAGATGCCATCACGTTCGCATCGACCATCCCTGACCACGACCCGAAGCGGATCGGAATCTGGGGTGACTCGTTTTCGGCTGGAGAAGTGTTCTTGGTGGCCGCCTGCGATGCTCGGGTCAAGGTGGTCGTGGCCCAATGCCCGACCTTCGGTGCCGTCCCGCCGGACGTGGACCCGTCGCCCGGACTGTTCCAGGAGATCCGCGAGACCTTCGAATCTGGAGACGTCTCGGGCGTGCCGGGAGACACGATTGGGCCGATCCCGGTGGTGTCACCCGACCAGCTGGGCACTCCTTCGCTGCTCCAGCCGATCCAGGCGTATAGATGGTTCATCGACTACGGCGGCAGACACGGAAGCGGATGGCAGAACCAGGCCACCAGGGTCATCCCATCCAACGTTGCCCCGTACAGCCCATACCTGTGTGCCCCCTATGTGACCGCCCCGTCGCTGATGATGGTCGCTCCCGCCGACGAGATGACCGGCGCCAATGCGGACGTCAGCCGACAAGCCTTCGATCTTCTGGGGGGCGAGAAGGCCTGGTACGAAATAGGCGGTGGGCACTTCGGTCTGCTCCACTACCCCAGCAGCCTGTTCGAACAAGCGAGCACAGTCCAAGCCGAGCACCTCACCAGGCACCTACTCCGCTGATTCCGATCCGCATGCACGACGAAGCTGATTGACCGACCGTGGCGCCCCTCCACTGCGATCAGTTCAGACGACGACTGCTGAAGTGGTGTACTCGGGAGTCTCACAGCCGCGAAAACACACATGGAAAGGCGGTGAGGTCAGGGTCGCTGAAGCTCCTTGGTCTGTATCTGCCCGCTGTCGAGGGGAATGGCTCCGGTGATCTCGGTAGCCGTCGGCGGTGCGTCTGGCGTGGATGTCGAGGAGTTCGATCAGCTGCACCTGGGTCTCCGCGAGCAAGTTCACGGTCGCCTCGGGGTAGGTGAGGGCTCGCTTCCTTCGGCCAGCGTGCGGAGATGTCATCTGGTCAAGTACGACATTTGCATGTACAATGGGCGTCTCGACGGAGGTGACAGATGGGAACCATCGGCATCCGGGATCTGTCCCGCAACGCCAGCCAGGTGATCGACCAGGTCTCGTCGACGGGGAACCCCATGATCGTCACCAAGCACGGCCGCCCTGTGGCCGCGGTCGTAGCCGTCGACGCCGACGCCTTGGAGGATTTCGTGCTCGCCACCGCGCCGGAGTATGCATCCGACCGGCGGGCCGCAGACCGCGACCTCGCTGCCGACCGCGCCCAGCCTGCCGCCGAAGTGATCGACCGCATCCGTCGTAAGGGCTGAGGACACGAGGGTGGACCGCGTCCTTCTCGCCACGCGGGCAGCGCGCGACCTGCGCCGTCTCGGCCCGGGACCAGAACTCGATCGCATCGAGGCGGCACTGCGCCGCCTCGGCGACGACGAAGCGAAACTCGACATCAAGCCCCTAACGGGAAGCGCGCCGTGGCTGCGCTTGAGGGTCGGGGACTGGCGAATCGTCTTCCGGCCGGCGGAGGAGGCGCTGCTCGTCGCCCGCATCATCCACCGCAGCGAACTCCAACAGGCGGTCCGCACCCTGGAGTGAGCCCTGATCCTGCCCTGCTCGAGCGAACCCACCCTGCCCTCGGCCAGGGTCGCGAGAGCACACATGGGGCACAGGGTCGATCTCCTCTGGCGTCATGAGAACCACTCGTGTACCGCATCGTCCACTACCCAAGGAGGAAGCGGTGGGGTCTGGTCGCCCGAGAGAGCGGTTGTGGCCCGTAGTGGTGACGATTGTCGCCATCGTGGTGATCGCTGGAGGTGTTCTGTTGTGGCGGGCGATTCAGGGCGCGACTCGAATACCCGAGTTCCCCTCATTGGTCGACACGCCGGATTCGTCGTTGCATGGGACGGTGGCGTACCTGGATTGGAGCTACCCGGGGTGCCTTCATGTCGTGTCGGCGTCGGGTTCGTACGCCCGGGATCTCGGATGCCCGGGTGGAACCAACCTGATGTGGCTTCCCGACGGCCGTCTTCAGATCTGGCCATACACGGGGGCCGAAGTTCCTGGTGGCGCGGGCCAACCGATCTTCGGCAAGATCTTCGATGTGACGGCCGGGACCAGCGAGGACATGGCGTCTTCGGACATCCCACCACAGAGTGGCGCCGACAACGGTCCCATCCTCGGTCCCAACGGTGAACGAGTGACCGTTTCCAAGAGTGGGGACACCATCGAGTTGGCCACGGACGGGCCGTCGGGTTCGACCACGCTCCTGAGCATCCCTGAAGCCGGGGAACAATATGAGATGACGGTGTGGGGGTGGTCCCCGGATGGGGCCTGGGTCATGATGTACGACTCAGCAGCACGCCTGCTGATCGTCACCACGAGCAAGCCCAGCACCGCCCGGGTGCTCGCTACCGAAATCGGACAAGCCGCGAGCGTATTCGGAGAAGACCTCCTGGGAGGTTGAGGCTCCGCCTCCGAGAGTGACGGCACCCCCCTCCGCCAGTGCTCGTCAATGACACCCGAGGCCAGCGAGGTCAGGGATGCCGAGGGGCTCGATCTCATCGTGTTGGTCCTCGCTCCGGCGAACAGCCGAACGTGGGAAACGCCCATCAGCCTCCAATGACCTCGTCCACGATGGCGACCGGCGGTCCCCCGACCTCGCGCCACCGTTGGTA
>Ga0154791_133_pt1 | contig 23151 bp, 35 predicted proteins | sample Rifle2008BG16ft_FD_105799 | JGI IMG/M metagenome (GOLD analysis project Ga0154791, IMG submission 105799) | Actinobacteria bacterium RBG_16_68_21
ACCCATGGGTAAGGAGAAGTTTGAGCGGTCGAAGCCGCATGTGAATGTGGGGACGATGGGTCATATTGATCATGGGAAGACGACGTTGACGGCTGCGATTACGAAGGCGTTGGTGGAGTCGGGGGTTGGTGGGACGAATCGGTTTACGGCGTTTGATGATATTGATAAGGCGCCGGAGGAGCGTGAGCGGGGTATCACGATTGCGATTGCGCATGTGGAGTATGAGACGGTGAATCGTCATTACGCGCATGTGGATATGCCGGGTCATGCTGATTATGTGAAGAACATGATTACGGGTGCGGCGCAGGTGGATGGGGCGATTTTGGTGGTGTCGGCGGCGGATGGTCCGATGCCGCAGACTCGGGAGCATGTGTTGTTGGCGCGTCAGGTGGGTGTGCCGTACATCGTGGTGTTTTTGAACAAGGTTGACATGGTGGATGATCCTGAGTTGTTGGATTTGGTGGAGTTGGAGGTTCGGGATCTGTTGACGGAGTATGAGTTTCCGGGTGATGAGGTGCCGGTGGTGCGGGGGTCGGCGTTGAAGGCGTTGGAGGGGGATGCTTCTGAGGCTGCTCATGTGTTGGAGTTGATGGCTGCGGTGGATTCGTATGTTCCGGAGCCGTCTCGTGATGTGGATAAGCCGTTCCAGATGCCTATTGAGGATGTGTTTTCGATTACTGGTCGGGGGACGGTGGTGACTGGTCGGGTGGAGCAGGGTTTGTTGCGGGTGGGTTCTGAGGTGGAGATTGTGGGGATTCGTCCTACGCAGCGTTCGACGGTGACTGGTGTGGAGATGTTCCGGAAGTTGTTGGATGAGGCGCGGGCTGGGGACAATGTGGGGTTGTTGTTGCGGGGTACGGGTAAGGATGATGTTGAGCGGGGTCAGGTGGTGTGTGTTCCCGGGTCGATTACTCCGCATACCCTCTTTGATGCTCAGGTGTATGTGTTGACCAAGGAGGAGGGGGGGCGGCATAACCCGTTCTTTTCGGGGTATCGGCCGCAGTTCTATTTCCGGACGACGGATATCACGGGTTCGATCACGTTGCCGGAGGGGACGCAGATGGTGATGCCTGGGGACAATACGGAGATGCTGGTGGAGTTGATCCACCCGATTGCGATGGATGAGGGTTTGCGGTTCGCGATTCGTGAGGGTGGCCGGACGGTGGGTGCCGGCCGTGTCGTCAAGATCCACAAATAGAACCGTCGCCCGCTACCCGCAAGACAAGAACACAAGAGAAGAAGAAGAAGAAGAACGGCATGGCCAGCGAGCATCGGATCCGGATTCGCCTGAAGGCGTACGACCACGAAGTGGTCGACGAGTCGGCGCGCAAGATCGCTGAGACGGTGATTCGCACCCAGGCCAAGATCAAGGGTCCGATTCCGCTGCCCACCGAGATTCACCGCTACACGGTCATTCGCGGCCCCCATGTCCACAAGGACTCGCGGGAGACCTACGAGATGCGAGTGCACAAGCGTCTGCTCGACATCCTCGAGCCGACCGCCAAGACAGTGGACTCCCTCATGCGCCTCGACCTGCCGGCCGGGGTCGAAGTGGAGATAAAGACGTGAAGGCCATCCTCGGCGAGAAACTGGGCATGACCCAGGTCTTCGATGACGAGTCCCGCGCCGTGCCGGTGACCGTGATCAAGGCCGGTCCCTGTCGCGTCGTGCAGATCAAGAGGCCCGACACCGACGGGTACGGGGCGATTCAGATCGCTTACCGCGAGCTTCCGGTCCACAAGGTCAACAAGCCGACCGCAGGACATTTTGCTCGGGCCGGTCTCACGCCGCACCGTCATCTCGTCGAGATACGCGTTGATGATCCCGACACCTACAAGGTGGGGCAGGAGATCTCGCTTGCCGACGTGCTCACCAAAGGCGGGCTCGCCGACGTAGCCGGCGTGAGTCGCGGCAAGGGCTTCGAGGGCGTCATGAAGCGGCACAACTTCGTCGGCCAGGGTGCGAGCCACGGCGCGCACCGGGTGCACCGGGCTCCGGGTTCCATCGGTGCGTGCGCGACGCCATCCCGGGTGTTCAAGGGCATGCGCATGGCCGGAAGAATGGGCGGCGAGAAGACAACCGTTCTGAATCTCGAGGTCGTCGCGGTCGACGCCGATCGGGGAATCCTCATGCTGCGCGGAGCCGTTCCCGGTGCCGCCGGATCAGTGGTTCTGGTGCGAGAGGCGGTGAAGGCCGGTGGCTGACACACCCATGGCTCGCGTATACGACTCCGCCGGTAACCAGACAGGCGAGATGGCCCTCGACGCCACCATCTTTGGCCGGGAGCCGAACATCCCCGTGATGCACCAGGTGGTGACCGCCCAACTCGCCGCCGCCCGCAGCGGCACCTCGAAGGTGAAGACCCGAGGCGAAGTCAGGGGCGGAGGCCGCAAGCCGTGGGCGCAGAAGGGTCTCGGCCGCGCCCGCCAGGGATCGACGCGGGCACCCCAGTGGCGAACCGGCGGAGTGGTCCATGGACCGAGCCCTCGCGACTACACGCAGCGCACTCCCAAGAAGATGCGCAGGCTGGCGCTCCACAGCGCGCTATCGGCCCGAGCGGCAGACGGCGAGATCCGAGTGGTGTCGTCCTTCGATTGGGACACCCCCAGGACCAGGCGGGCCGTGGCGATGCTGGCCGCGATGGGTGTTGGCGGCAAGGCCCTCTTCGTGATCGGTCGGGCCGATCGTCTCGTCGAGCGCTCGGTGCGCAACCTCCCCACGGTCAACGTCATCACCACCACCCAGCTGAACACCTACGACGTGCTCTGGGCGGACACGGTGATCTTCACCGGCGATGCCATCGAGTTGGTCGGTGCCAAGGCTTACGAGGTCGCCACCGACGACTTCGTCCGCGACGACGAGGTAGCGTCATGAAGAATCCGCGCGACCTCATCATCGAGCCGGTCGTGTCCGAGAAGTCCTACGACCTGATCGAGGCTTCCAACACTTACACCTTCCGCGTCGATCGCCGGACGACCAAGACGGAGATCCGCCAGGCGGTCGAATCGATCTTCGGCGTGAAGGTCGTCCGCGTGAACACCGTAAATCGCAAGGGAAAGCGGAAGCGGACCGGGTACGTCTTCGGGACGAGGCCGAGCGTCAAACGCGCCCTGGTGACGTTGGCCGCCGGCGACGAGATAGACATCTTTGGAGTGTGAGGGACGTGATGCACAGATTCACCGGTGACGCAGGCAGCGGGGCTACCAGCTACCAGCTTCCGGCTACCGGCAAGACCGTGTCTTTGCGGGCAGCGGGCAGCGGGTCGCGGACAGCATGGATGGCTACCGGCTTCCGGCTTCCGGCTACTCGCCGGATCGCCTCGCAGCGGGCAGCGGGTAGCGGGCAGCGGGGAGCGTCGTTTGGCGCGCTCCGGGATGATCGCGAGGTGGCCTCATGGCAGTGAAGAAGTACAAGCCCACCTCGCCCGGCCGGCGGTTCCGCACGGTGTCCGACTTCGCCGAGATCACCACCAGCGAGCCGGAGAAGAGCCTGCTCGCCAAGAAGTCGTCGACCGGTGGTCGCAACGTCCACGGCCGCATGACCTCCCGTCATCGCGGGGCAGGTCACAAGCAGCGGTATCGGATCATCGACTTCCGCCGGAACAAGGACGGCATCCCGGCCACGGTCGCCGCGATCGAATACGACCCGAACCGCAACGCCCGCATCGCACTGCTCCACTACCACGACGGCGAGAAGCGGTACATCCTTGCCCCGCTGCGGCTGGCGGTGGGCGACATCGTCGAGTCCGGAGCCCGGGCCGAGATCAGATCCGGCAATGCCCTGCCGCTGCGCAACATCCCCGCAGGCACGAATGTCCACGCCGTCGAGATGCGCCCCGGTGGCGGTGCCAAGCTGGGGAGGGCTGCCGGGACCGGCATCCAACTGGTGGCCAAGGAGGGCAACCTCGCGCTGCTCCGCCTCCCCTCGGGGGAGATGCGCAACGTTCCCCTGGACTGCCGGGCAACTGTCGGCCAGGTGGGCAATCCGGAGTCCGAGCTCACCAAGGGCGGCAAGGCCGGCCACAGCAGGTGGAAAGGTGTCAGGCCGCAGAGCCGCGGGGTCGCCATGAATCCGGTGGATCACCCGCTGGGTGGCGGCGAGGGGAAGGCCAGCGGCGGGCGCCATCCGGTGAGCCCCTGGGGCAAGCCGGAAGGACGGACGAGGAAGAAGAAGAAGGCGAGCGACCGCCTGATCGTGCGGCGCCGCACCAAGAAGGGGAAGCGGAGTTGATGATGGACTCGACGATCTTGTTCGCCACCGGCCCGCGCGACGGGGGTCCTGGCAGAGCGCGTCGTTCATCGGCGCCGGCGAACCCCTCCGCCAGCCGCCGGAAGGAGGGCGCATGGCCCGCTCACTGAAGAAGGGTCCATTCGTCGACGAGCATCTCCTCGCCAAGGTGGAGCGCGCCGCGAAGACCGGGGACAAGAGAGTCATCCGCACCTGGAGCCGTCGTTCGACGATCCTGCCCGAGATGGTCGGCCAGACCATTGCCGTACACGACGGACGCAAGCATGTCCCGGTCTACGTAACCGAGTCGATGGTCGGCCACAAGCTCGGTGAGTTCGCCCCGACCCGCACTTTCCGGGGTCACTCCGGGGACCGCGCCGCGAGGAAGATGTCATGAAGGTTCAAGCGCGCGCCACCCACATCCGTCAGGCACCGAGCAAGGTCCGCCTGGTTCTCGACCTCGTGCGCGGCCTGCCCGTCGCGGAGGCCCGTCACGTGCTGTCGTTCACGAACCGGGGTGCATCGCCAACGGTGGCAAAGGTGCTCGAGTCGGCCGTGGCCAACGCCTCGCACAATCACTCCCTCGACGCCGAGGAGCTTCGGGTGGTTGCGGCCTACGCAGACGAGGGCCCGACCCTCAAGAGGTTCAAGGCGCGTGCCCGCGGCCGGGCGGCGCAGATTCTGAAGCGCACCAGCCACATCACGATCGTGGTGGGTGACGGACGCGAAGAGGAGAGTGAGTAATGGGTCAGAAGATCCACCCCTACGGCCTCCGCCTCGGCATCGTCACCGACTGGAAGTCCCGTTGGTACAGCGAGAAGGATTACGCCTCACAGGTGCTCGAGGATGCCCGGATTCGCAAGATGCTCACCGACGAACTCACCCGCGGCGCCTTGTCGCGTATCGAGATCGAGCGCATCGGCGACAAGAAGGTTCAGGTCGACATCCACACGGCTCGACCCGGCGTGGTGATCGGCCGGGGCGGTTCCGAGGTTGACCGGCTGCGCAACATGCTGGAGAAGCTCACCGATCGCGAGATCAAGATCAACGTGATCGAGGTGCAGGACCCGGAGACCGACGCCCAACTGCTTGCCCGCGGGATCGCCGACCAACTCCAGGGCAGGGTTTCGTTCCGCCGTGCCATGAAACGCGCTGTGCAGACCGCGATGAAGGCCGGTGCCCAGGGCGTTCGGGTGCAGTGCTCGGGCCGGCTCGGAGGCGCCGACATGGGACGGCGGGAGTGGTATCGCGAGGGCCGCGTGCCGCTGCACACCCTCCGCGCCGACGTCGACTTCGGCATCGCCACTGCTCGAACGACGGTTGGCGCCATCGGCGTCAAGGTCTGGGTCTACAAGGGCGACGTCGTGCCTTCGCTCTCGGCAACCCGTGAGAAGATCGCAGCCGAGGCCGCACTGGCTACCGGCGGTCCTTCGTCGCGGCGCGCCCCCGCCAAGGCGCGGGCCGAGCAGGCCGCCGGCGAGAAGCCGCGGGGGCTCATCGAGGCGGGGGGCGGCAAGCGCCTGGTCGAGGCAGGGGGCGGCAAGCGCCTGGTCGAGGCGGGGGGCGGCCGGAAGGTCGACGCCGAAGCGGCCCTTTCCGAATTCGAGGAGGAGCGGGTGATGGCTTCGGAGACGCTGGACGTCGCCGAAGAGGACCAGGCCTCGCTTCCGGTCGCGGAAGAGGATCCGACCGTGGCTCCCGCGGTCGAGACTGCTCCCGAGGAAGAGGCGTGATGTCATGCTGATGCCCAAGCGCGTCAAGTGGCGCAAGCAACAGCGGGGCCACCTCCGCGGCAACGCCAAGGGTGGCACCTCAGTGGTCTTTGGCGACTTCGGCCTGCAGACCGTCGAGCCCGGTTGGATCACCGCTCGGCAGATCGAGGCCGCCCGTGTTGCGATGACCCGCAAGATCAAGCGTGGCGGCAAGGTCTGGATCAACATCTTCCCGGACAAGCCGGTGACCCAGAAGCCTGCCGAGACCCGCATGGGCTCCGGCAAGGGCAACCCGGAGTTCTGGGTTGCCGTCGTCAAGCCGGGTCGCGTGATGTTCGAGCTCTCCGGGGTGACCGAAGATCTCGCCCGTGAGGCGATGCGTCTCGCCGGCCACAAGCTGCCGGTCAAGACCAAATTCGTGAAGAGGGAAGAGCTGTGAAACCCGCAGACCTGCGCGACATGAACTACGACGAACTCCAAGAGAAGCTGGCGTCGGCCAAGGAGGAGCTCTTCAACCTGCGATTCCAGGTCGCCACCAACCAGCTGGACAACACCGCGCGGCTGCGCACGGTTCGTCACGAGGTGGCCCGAATCGCCACGATCATGCGCGAGCAGGAGATCGAAGCTTTCTACGCGATGGAGGATGAGGGAAATGACTGAGCGCGACCGCCGCAAGGTGCGCACCGGTGTCGTGGTGTCGGATGCTCGTGACAAGACGGTCACCGTCCAGATCAGCGGCGCGATCCGTCACCCCATCTACCGCAAGACCGTGCGTTCGGCGACCAGGCTCCATGCCCACGACGAGCACAACGACGCCCGCAAGGGTGACACGGTGAAGGTCATGGAGACCCGCCCGCTGTCGAAGACGAAGCGGTGGCGGGTCGTCGAGATCGTGGAGCGTGCCAGATGATCTCCCAGGAGAGCCGCCTCAAGGTGGCCGACAACACCGGGGCGAAGGAGGTCCTGTGCATCCGCGTGCTCGGCGGCTCCGGCCGCCGCTATGCCGGGATCGGCGACATCATCGTTGCCACGGTCAAGGACGCCATCCCCGGCGGGTCCGTCAAGCGCGGTGAGGTCGTGAAGGCGGTCGTGGTGCGCACGCACAAGGAGAAGCGGCGCACCGACGGGACCTACATCCGCTTCGACGACAATGCCTGCGTGATCATCAACGACCAGCAGCAGCCCCGGGGGACCCGCATCTTCGGTCCGGTCGGCCGCGAGCTGCGCGACAAGAAGTTCATGCGGATCGTCTCGCTCGCTCCGGAGGTGCTCTGATGGAGCTGCGCAATGGGGATCGAGTGATGGTCGTGTCGGGCAAGGACAAGGGCAAGGAGTCCCGGATCGCCCACGTGTTTCCCCGTAAGAACAAGATCATCGTGGAGGGGGTGGCGACCGCGAAGCGTCACACCAAGCCGCGAGGCCAGACCATGCAGGGGGGAATCGTCGACAAGGACATGCCGATCAACGCTTCGAACGTGATGATCGTGTGTTCGACGTGCGGTCCCACTCGCATCGGCCACAAGTCCGACGCCGACGGTCACAAGCGTCGGGTGTGCGTGAAGTGCGGAGGTGACCTGTGATTCCCCGTCTCAAGCAGATGTACCGCGACCGGGTCTTCGCCGAGATACGCGACCAACTTGGTGTGGACAACCCCATGGACGTGCCGACGCTGTCGAAGATCGTCATCAACATGGGTCTCGGGGACGCCATCAACGACAAGAACGTCATCGAGGCCGCCATCGCCGACCTGTCGATCATCGCCGGTCAGAAGCCGCGAGTGAACCGGGCCCGCAAGTCTGTGGCCAACTTCAAGCTGCGCGAGGGTATGCCGATCGGCGTGTCGGTGACGCTGCGCGGCGACCGCATGTGGGAGTTCTTCGACCGGCTGATCGCGGTGGCGATTCCGCGAGTCCGTGACTTCCGGGGACTCAACCCCCGGTCGTTCGACGGTCGCGGCAACTACACGTTCGGTGTGACCGAGCAACTGATCTTCCCGGAAATCGATTTCGACAAGGTGACCAAGGTGCGCGGGATGGACATCACCATCTGCACGACGGCGAAGGACGACGAAGGTGGGCGTGCCCTCCTCGACGCGTTCGGGTTCCCGTTCCGCCGTGCCCAGACCCAGGCAGGTGTGTGATGGCGAAGAAGTCCCTGATTGCCAAGGCCAATCGGACGCCCAAGTTCAAAGTGCGCGGATACAGCCGGTGCGGGCGCTGCGGGCGGTCACGCGCCTTCATCCGCAAGTTCGGCATGTGCCGCATCTGTGTGCGCCAGTTGGCCCATCGTGGCGAGCTCCCCGGTGTGAGAAAGGCTTCGTGGTAGCGATGTTGACCGATCCCGTAGCAGACATGCTCACCCGGATTCGCAACGCCAACATGGCGCTGCACGAGCAGGTCTCTATGCCGTCATCGAAGCTCAAGGAGGAGATCGCCCGGATCCTCGCTTCTGAGGGCTACATCGATGGCTTCGAGGTGAAGACGTCGGGGACCCGCAAGACGCTCGAGGTCAAGCTCCGCTATGCGGCGAATCGCAGCCGGGTGCTCGAGGGGCTGCGACGGGTGTCCAAGCCCGGCAAGCGCGTGTACGCCGGGGCGTCCGACCTTCCCCGGGTGAACGGAGGGCTCGGCGTCGTCGTCGTGTCCACCTCTCAGGGACTGCTCCCCGACCGGGAGGCGCGCCGCCGGAGCCTTGGCGGCGAGATCCTCTGTGAGGTGTGGTGATGAGCCGCATCGGTCTCGCCCCCATCAAGCTGCCTGCCGGCGTCGACGTCTCGATCGCCGGGTCGAACGTCACGGTCAAGGGTGCCAAGGGATCGCTTTCCCGCATGTTCAGCGATCGGGTGACATTCTCCCTCGACGACGACGTGGTCTCCGTCGCCCGCACGGACGACGAGCGGACCTCGCGTGCGCTGCACGGCTTGAGCAGAGCGTTGCTCCAGAACATGGTCGTGGGGGTGTCCGAGGGTTTCCAGAAGGACCTGCAGTGTGTCGGAGTCGGCTATCGGGCGAGCCTCCAGGGCAATGCCATCGAGCTCCTCGTGGGCTTCTCCCATCCCGTGAAGGTGGAGGCGCCTCCGGGGATCACATTCGAGGTTCCCGAGCCGACCAGGATCATCGTTCGGGGCATCGACAAGGAGTTGGTCGGCCAGGTGGCCGCCGACATCAGGTCGGTCCGGCCACCCGAGCCGTACAAGGGCAAGGGGATCCGCTACGTCGACGAGGTGGTGCGGCGCAAGGCCGGGAAGTCGGGGGTGGCCCGATGAGGGGTTCACGCACCGACGCCCGTCGCCGTCGTCACTACAGCGTGCGGCGCTCCCTTCGGGGGAGCACCGGCCGTCCCCGGCTGGCGATCTACAAGAGCAACCGCTACATCTACGCGCAGGTCATCGACGACTCCAATGGCCACACGTTGGCCGCGGCGTCGTCACAGGAAACCGCTCTGCGGGAACGAACGCTCACTGTGGAGACCGCGGCAGAGGTGGGCAAGCTCGTCGCGGCTCGCGCAAAGGAGGCCGGGGTGTCCTCGGTCGTCTTCGATCGCGGTGGGTTCCGCTTCCACGGTCGAGTCAAGGCGCTGGCCGAGGCGGCCCGCGAGGGAGGTTTGGAGTTTTGACGTCTAGAAGAGATTCGGGCCGAGGCCGCGATTCGCGGGCAACCGAGGGTCCCCAGTTCGACGAACGGGTCATTCACATCAACCGGGTGGCCAAGGTCGTGCAGGGAGGCCGCAGGTTCTCGTTCACCGCGCTCGTCGCCGTCGGTGACGGCAACGGACGTGTCGGTATCGGCTACGGCAAGGCCAAAGAGGTTCCCTCGGCCATCGAGAAGGGTTTCCAGGTGGCTCGCAAGGCCATGAAGCCGGTTCCGATGGCGGGGACGACCATCATCCACAAGGCAATCGGCAAGCAGGGGGCATCGCGCGTGCTGATCAAGCCGGCTGCGCCCGGTACCGGGGTCATCGCCGGGGGTGCCGTTCGGCAGATCCTCGAGGCCGCCGGGATTCGCGACGTGCTCGCCAAGTCCCTCGGCTCGCCCACCCACGTCAACGTGGCCAAGGCGACGATGGACGCCCTGATGGGTCAGCACCGTCCCGATGCCGTGGCGAAGCGCCGCGGGAAGACCGCAGAAGAGATCACGCCCCCGGCGTTGCTGGCCGCCTACCGGACGGCCGAGCTGGGCCGAGCCGCCAAGCCCGGCTCCTGACGGAGGCATCGCCCATGGCCAAACCCAAGACACTCAAGATCACCCTGGTGCGCAGCACCATCGGCGAGAAGCCGAAGACGCGCGGCGCGGTGCGCACCCTCGGTCTGCGCAAGATCAACCAGGTCACCGAACGGCCCGACAGCGCCGACCTGCGGGGCGTGCTCGCCCAGGTGGCCCATCTCGTGGAGGTCGAGGAAGCATGAAGCTGCATCACCTGAAGCCCTCTCCCGGCGCCAAGGCGTCCCGCATCCGCGTAGGGCGGGGCGAAGGCGGGCGTCGCGGAAAGACGGCCGGACGGGGCACCAAGGGCTCCGGCGCCCGCACCCAGGTTCCCGCCTGGTTCGAGGGTGGGCAGATGCCCATCTACCGCCGGCTGCCCAAGTTGAAGGGGTTCAAGAACCGCAACAAGATCACTTACGTGGTGGTGAACGTGGAGCGGCTCAACGGCTTCCGCAAGGGATCGACCGTCGGGCCCGACGAGCTGCGTACCGCCGGCCTGATCAAGAGCCGCGGCAAGGTCAAGGTGCTCGGAGAGGGCGCCCTCGACAAGGAACTCACGGTGCGGGCCCATGCGTTCAGCGTTGGGGCCGTCGAGCGGATCCAGGCCGCCGGCGGGACCGTGGAAGTGATCGAGTGAAGACGCTTCCCGCTTCCCGCTTCCCGCTTCCCGCAGGAGAAGACGCGGCGGCGGGTAGCGGGCAGCCGGCAGCGAACCACACGCCGGTAGAGTCCAGGACTCTTCGAGAGGCTTAGGCGACAGAGATGCTTTCCGTCTTCCGCAACATGTTCCGGATCCGGGACCTCCGCAACAAGGTGCTGTTCACCTTGTTCATCTTCGGCATCTACCGCCTCGGCGCGGCGATCCCGGTACCTGGGGTCAGCATCGATGCCGTCAAGCAGTTCGCCGACCAGGCGGAATCGGCAGGCATCGTCGGCCTGCTCAACCTGTTCTCCGGAGGGGCGTTGGAGAGCTTCTCGGTGTTCTCCCTCGGGATCATGCCGTACATCACCTCTTCGATCATCATGCAGCTGCTGGCCGTGGTGATTCCCCGCCTGCAGAAGCTGCAGGACGAAGGGGAGACCGGCCGCAAGGTGATCACCCAGTGGACGCGTTACGTCACCGTGATCCTCGCCCTGCTCCAGTCGACTGGACTTACCTACCTGTTCCACCGGGGCACCCTGACGAACGGGATCGACCTGGTCCCCAATTACACGCCCGGCCGGGTGCTCATCATTGTCATCACCCTCACCGCGGGCACGGCGTTCATCATGTGGCTCGGTGAGTTGATCACGCAACGCGGCGTTGGAAACGGAATGTCGCTGATCATCTTCGTGGCGATCGTGAGCAGCATTCCTTCGCAGTTCGTGGTCCTGGCCACCTCCGCAGGCGGATACGCCAACGCCAAGTTCGTCGGCGTGGCCGCCATGTTCGTGCTTCTCACCGCCGGGATCATCTTCATCGACCAGGGTCAGCGGAGGATCCCGATCCAATTCTCGAAGCGGATACGCGGGCGGAAGATGCTGGGCGGGCAGAGCACCTACATCCCGTTGAAGGTGAACACCGCCGGGGTGATCCCGGTGATCTTTGCCTCCAGCGTGCTGTATTTCCCGGCGCTGGTTGCATCGTCGATTCCCAGCGACAACTGGTTCTTCGGGCCGATCCGCCGCTTCATCGACAACAACCTGGTGAGTGGCGCCTCGTGGTGGTACGTGTTCATGTTTGGGCTGCTGATCGTCTTCTTCACCTACTTCTACACGGCCATCCAGTTCGATCCGGCGCGCCAATCGGACATGATCCAGCGCCAGGGCGGATTCATCCCCGGGATTCGTCCCGGATCGGCTACGACCAAGCACCTGGAGCACATCCTCAGCCGGATCACCCTCCCCGGATCGCTCTTCCTCGCCACGGTGGCGGTGCTGCCGTCGGTGGTGGCCATCTACTTCAACCTCTCGCTCGGCTTCTCCGGCATCTCGATCCTGATCGTCGTCGGGGTCGCCTTGGAGACGATGAAGCAGATCGAGAGCCAGCTGATGATGCGCAACTACGAGGGCTTCTTGTCGTGAGGCCGGAGGCCTCACGACCGCTGCCCGCTGCCCGCTGCCCGCTGCCCGCAAGATCGTCACCCGTCACTCGTCGCCCGTCGCCCGTCGGACTCGTACGCCCTCGGCCATCGCCGGTCAGTCGAATGTCGAATGTCGAATGTCGAATGTCGAGGCGACCCTGATGGGCCGTCGCCTCCTCATCCTCGGGCCGCCGGGCGCCGGAAAGGGCACTCAGGCCACCGTGCTGTGCCGGGCGATCGGCATCCCCCATATCTCCACCGGCGAGATGCTGCGTGACCATGTGGCCCGGGAGACGGCGCTGGGGCGACGCGCCCGGGAGATCATGGAGAGCGGCGATCTGGTGCCGGATGAGATCGTGATCGGCATGGTCGAGGAACGGATCGGCCAACCCGACGCGGCCTGCGGGTTTCTTCTCGACGGGTTCCCTCGAACCCGGGCTCAAGCCGAGGCCCTCGACGAGGTACTGGGCGACGAAGGACTCGACGCGGTGATCGTCGTTGAGGTCGCCGAGGACGAGCTCGTGGAACGCATTCTGAAGCGCGGCAGGAGCGACGACACGGAGGAGGCGGTGCGCAATCGGCTCACCGTGTACCACAGTCAGACCGCTCCGCTCATCGAGTTCTACCTGGGACGCGGGTTGGTGCGTTCCGTGGACGGAGTGGGGGCGATCGAGGAGGTGCTGGCGAGGATCGTCGGGGTGCTGGGGGCGTGATCACGATCAAGACCGAGGACGACTTCGCCAAGATGCGGCATGCCGGGCAGGTGGTCGCTCGCATCCTGGCGACGTTGCGAGCGGCAGCCGGGCCCGGAGTCACGCTGCTCGAACTCGATCGGATCGCGGCGCAGATCATCCAGGAAGGGGACTGCACTCCCAACTTCCTCAACTATCGGGGATTCCCTGCCAACACCTGCCTGTCCGTCAATCAGGAACTGGTCCACGGGATCCCGTCGAAGCGGTCTCTGCAGGATGGAGACATCCTGTCCGTCGACGCAGGGGCGATCCATCAAGGCTGGCATGCCGACGCCGCCGTCACCTTCGCCATCGGCGACATACCCCCCGAGGTGCGCACGTTGATCGAGGTCACCGAGCGCGCCCTGGTAGTGGGTATCGAGCACTCCACCGTGGGGACGCGGCTCGGCGATCTCGGCCACGCCATCAGCCTCGTGGCCGAGCCGCAGGGGTACGGGGTGGTCAGGGAGTACACGGGACACGGCATCGGCAGGCAGATGCACGAGGATCCCCAGGTGCTCAACTATGGCCGCCCCGGCAAGGGGATGAAGCTGCGGGAAGGCATGGCGATCTGCATCGAGCCCATGTTCAACATGGGCTCTCCCGAGACGCGGGTACTCGACGACGGCTGGACGGTGGTCACCGCCGACGGTTCCCTGTGCGCCCACTTCGAGCACACGGTGGCGATCACCGCCGACGGCCCCACGGTGCTGACGCTTCCGTAGCTACCCGCAACCGGCTACCCGCTTCCCGCTCCCCGCGACCTGCTGCCCGCTGCCCGCCAGAATGCGGCCTCCCGTTACCCGTTACCCGTTACCCGCAGGAACGTGGTCACCTCTGCCAATTGCCAATTGCCAATTGCAGGTCTTCGCCGGTGCCGACCGGTCGACCCGCTCCGATTGGCAACCGCCAATTGCCCCCCCGACCTCAACTTGTCCTTCACCACGGGTCGCGTTACTCTTCCCGTCCGGCCCTTCGGGGCTGATTTGGCGTGTTTGCAGGCATTATCCAGTCAGAACCGCTGACGACGTTACGGATCGGTGACCGTCGTCGGGTCCTCGGAGCCCACCCCGTGGGTCGCCGTCGTGCCCGGCACGTGAGCCCAACAGGAGAGATGACCGGTGAAGGTACGACCGAGCGCAAAGAAGATGTGCGAGAAATGCCGCATCATTCGGCGCCATGGCCGTGTCTGGGTCATCTGCTCGAATCCGCGACACAAGCAGCGACAGGGGTGACGAATGGCGCGTATCTCCGGGGTTGACCTCCCCCGCGACAAGAGAGTCGAGATCGGACTCACCTACATCTTCGGGATGGGGAAGAGTCGTACCAGGGACGTCTGCCTGGCATTGGAGATCGATCCCGACACCAAGGTCCGTGATCTGACCGACGACGAGGTCAGCAAGATCCGCCAGTACATCGACGCCAACTTCCGAGTCGAGGGAGACCTGCGGCGAGAGGTCGCGCAGAACATCAAGCGGAAGGTGGAGATCGGCACGTACCAGGGCAACCGCCACCGCCGCGGTCTGCCGGTCCGGGGTCAGCGGACGCATACCAACGCCCGCACCCGCAAAGGCCCCCGTCGGGCAATCGCGGGGAAGAAGAAGGTCACCAAGTAGTAGGAGAGCGTTTTCTTGGCAGACAAGAAGAAGCCGCGGCGCCGGGAACGGAGGAACATCCTTCACGGCGAAGCGCACATCACGGCCAGTTTCAACAACACGATCATCAATATCACCGATCAGGACGGCAACACCCTCGTGTGGACGTCCGGCGGAACTGTGGGTTTCAAGGGATCGCGCAAGTCGACGCCCTACGCCGCCCAGGTGGCGGCGGAGCAGGCCGCTCGCCGGGCCGGTGAGTACGGGATGCGCAAGGTGGATGTGATCGTGCGGGGCTCGGGGTCGGGTCGGGAGACGGCAATCCGAACGCTGCAGACCATGGGCATGGAGGTCACCGGCATCAAGGACGCCACCCCGATGCCTCACAATGGAGTTCGCCTCAAGAAACGTCGGAGGGGCGGCTGATGGCGCGCTATACGGGTCCGGTCTGCAAGCTGTGTCGGCGTGAGCGCACCAAGCTGTTCCTCAAGGGCGCTCGCTGCGAGTCCTCGAAGTGCGCCATCGAGCGCAAGCCCTACCCGCCGGGTGAGCACGGCCGGGGGCGGATCCGCGAGACCCAATACCTCATTCAGCTCCGAGAGAAGCAGAAGGCGCGTCGGATCTACGGCGTGCTCGAGAAGCAGTTCCGCGGCTACTACAAGGAGGCCGCCCGCCAGAAGGGCATCACCGGCGAGAACCTCCTGCGCATCCTGGAGAGCCGCCTCGACAACGTCGTGTACCGGGCCCACTTCGCCGAATCGCGTTCTCAGGCCCGTCAGCTTGTCTCGCATGGGCACTTCCGGGTGAACGGGCGTCGGGTGACGATCCCCTCGTACCGGGTCAAGCCGGGTGACGTAGTGGCCATCCTCGACCGCAGCCGCCAGATGATCGTCGTGCAGCACGCCGTCGACACGGCGGGGCAGCGGTCCGGTGTCGAGTGGATGGACGTCGACACGGATGCCCGCAAGATCACCATCACCAGCCTCCCGAACCGGGTGCAAATCGACACCCAGGTCCAGGAGCAGCTGATCGTCGAGTTGTACTCGAAGTAAGGGGTCCGACCGTGTTGATCGTCCAGCGTCCGCAGATCGAGGAAGAGGTGGTCAACGAGAATCGATCGCGATTCATCGTTGAGCCACTCGAGCCGGGCTTCGGCTATACCCTGGGCAACACCCTCCGCCGAACGCTGCTCTCCCGGATTCCCGGGGCGGCCATCACCAGCGTGCGTATCGAAGGCATCCAGCACGAGTTCTCAACGGTGCCCGGGGTCACCGAGGACGTCGTGGACCTCATCCTCAATCTCAAGCAGGTGGTCCTCAGGATCGATGTCGACGGGCCGCAGACCCTCTACCTGTCCGCCAAGGGGAAGGGCGATGTCACCGCCGGTGATATCAAGGCCCCCGCCGGGGTGGAGGTGGTAAACGGTGACCATCACATCGCCACCCTCTCCACATCGGGCAAGCTTGAGGTCGAGATGTCGTGTGAACGCGGTGTCGGCTACCGCAGCGCCGACAAGAACAACCGGGGCGAGGGCATTGGCGTCATCCCGATCGATTCGATCTTCTCCCCGGTGCGCAAGGTCGCCTATACGATCGGAAGCACTCAGGTCGGACAGATGACCAACTTCGACAAGCTGGTTCTCGATCTGACGACCGACGGCTCGGTGACGCCCAAGGAGGCCGTGTCTTCCGCGGGCAAGACGCTGAACGAGATCATGGGCCTCTTCGCAGACTTCGGCGAGGGAATCGGCCTCCAGTTGGGTGATGTGGTGGCGGCCGAGTCCTCCTCGCCGGACCTCGATCTGCCCATCGAGGCGCTCGATCTCTCCGAGCGTCCCCGCAACTGCTTGCGTCGTGCCCAGATCCAGACCGTGGGCGAGCTCGTGCTCAAGACCGAAGAGGAGTTGCTGAACATCACCAACTTCGGCCAGAAGAGCCTCGAGGAAGTCACCGCCAAGCTCGACGAACTCGGGTTGTCGCTGGCGGTGTCACGCGACCAAGAGGTCACCGCCTGATGCCCCGTCCCAAGAAGGGGGCGCGCCTCGGGGGCAGCGCCAGCCACCAGAAGCACATTCTCAGCAATCTCGCCCAGGAGTTGTTCTGGGATGAGAAGGTCACGACCACCGTCGCCAAGGCGAAGATGCTCCGGCCCTACGCCGAGAAGATGATCACCAAGGCGAGAAGCGGATCGCTGCATGATCGTCGCACCATTCTCAAAGACATCGAGGACACCGAGGTCGTCACGAGGCTCTTCGACGAGGTCGCGCCCCGCTACAAGGAGCGTCCCGGAGGCTACACCCGCATTGTCCGCCTCGGCCCCCGCCGCGGGGACGGTGCCGAGATGGCTCTCGTCGAGCTGGTCTGAGTCGTCGGACCGATGGGCGCGTTCTTCCGCAGCGCGCCCCCAGGACCTTTGACCAGGCTCCACGGCCCGGCGAGGTCATCGGTCTGCGACCTGCAAGGCGGTCACGGCCGGTGATTGCCGAGGCCCGCAAGCTCCCGCCGGCGATGCTCGCGCTCGGTGCCGCGATGCTGGCCGGCTTTATCGTCATCGCCATTGCCGCCATCGTGTCCGTGGACGGCTCGAAGTCCGAAAGCCCCGATATCGGGGATCTCGCCCTCCCGTCGACCTTCGAGATCGTGGATTCGCACTCCACCTGCGATGCGTCCGCCTGCGACGGCCTCGGTCTCGTGATCGACCGCGACGGCATGGAGGTCCCGGAAATGGCCCAGCTCATCGTGGAACGACTGCAGATGGATGGGTGGATCGACGAGACACCATGCGAAGAGGCGGTGACCTGCCTGAAGCGCGACGATCTTCGCATCGAGGTTCGTCCCTGGCTCGACCTCGACGAGGCGGTGGCACCGACGATGCGGGCGTCGTTGGAGGAGAGCGGCATCGATCAGAGCCGACTCGTGTATCTCAGCTACTACCGCTGCGGGGTGTTGCGCTCCTGTGCCTGAGCCTCGATCGGCCCGCGATAGAGTCAGCCGACCGATGGTGCAGCGATTCTGGTCAGTCGTGCAGGCCCCGATCCGACAGCGAGGGGCCACGGTGTTTCTCGCGCTGGCAGTTGCCGTGGGCGTGCTCGTCGGCCTTGCCGCCGCGGCGCTGATCGGCGCACTCCAGGGGATCGACGATCTCGTCGTCTGGGCGGGAGACGGTCTCAATATGCCCAAGGCGATCTTCTTCATCACGATCCCCCTCGGATTCCTGGCCGCATGGGGGATCGCCCGGCGGTTCGCCCCAGAGGTCGCCGGTGACGGCGTGCCCGAAGCAACCGCCGCCCTCGCCGTCCGCTCCGGCTATCTCCCGACACGCTCCGCCCCCCTCAAGATCCTCGTCACCGGGTTGACGGTCGGAGTCGGTGGGTCGGCGGGACGCGAGGGGCCCATCGTCCAGGTCGGGTCCTCCATCGGGTCGTCGATCGCCCGGCACTCCGGCCTGGGTGAGGATCGGGTGCGCAGCCTCGTCGCCGCCGGCGCGGGCGCGGCAATCGGTGCCTCATTCAACGCCCCGATTGCCGGGATGCTGTTTGCCATGGAGGTGATCCTGGGCAACTTCGCCCTGCGGCATCTCAACGCCGTGGTGGTGGCTTCGGTGGCGGCTGCGGTCACGACCCGGTCCATCGTCGGCGAGGATCTCATCCTGCGGGCGTTTCCGTATCGGGTCGGTGACGCCCGTGAGCTGGGCCTGTATGCCCTTCTCGGGGTGATCGCGGCTCTCGTCGGATGGCTGTTTCTACGCCTGGTCCACACCGCCGAGAACGTCTCGTGGATCCGCCGGTCGTGGATGCGTCCCCTGCTGTTCGGGGTACTGGTGGCTGCTCTGGGTTTCGCCGAGCCACGGGTGCTGGGAACCGGTCAAGGGTTCGTGCGTAGCCTGCTGAACCTGATCACTTCGGACTCGGTCGTCTGGTACGTGCTGCTCGGGATAGCCGGCGCCAAGGTGCTGGCGACCGCGCTGACGATGGGTTCGGGCGGCTCGGGCGGAGCGTTCATGCCGAGCCTGTTTCTCGGGGCAACCATCGGCGTAGCCTTCGTCGAGATCGTGCAGCCGTTCTGGCACGTCTCGGAGCTTCAGCCGGGGAGCTTCGCAGTGGTCGGGATGGCGGCAACGTTTGCCGCCATTGCCCGGGCACCGCTGACGGCGATGCTCATCGTGTTCGAGATCACCCAGGACTACGGGCTGGTGCTTCCGCTGATGCTCGCAGCCTCGCTGGCGACCTTCCTGGCGGATCGCTTCCATCCCGACTCGGTGTACACGATGGCGCTGCGCAGGATGGGGGTCAGGCTCACGAGGCGGAGTGAGGTGGACCTGCTCGACACGGTGTCGGTAGGCGACGTCGTTCGGCCCGAAATCGTCTCGACCGTCGTGGACGCCAGCACGGTTCAGGTGCAGCGCACCATGGATGACCATCGCCTCCACGGGTTGCCGGTGCTCGACGCCAAGGGCAGGCTGGCGGGCGTCGTCACCATCTCGGACATCATGCGGAGCGGTGGGCCCGCCGATGCGGTGACCGCCGCCGATGTGATGACGCCCCGTCCGGTGACTGTCACTCCGACCACCCCCATCTCGGAGGTGCTGGAGCGGATGGCTTCGCTCGGGATCGGCCGCGTGCCGGTGGTGGATGAGGAAGATCCAGATCGCCTGATCGCCATGTTCCGGCGGGAGGACGCGGTCCGTGCCTACCACATGGCCCTGGGCCAGGAGGTGCAGCACGATCTCGGACGGTCGCGTTTACAGGCGCGGGTGGCGGCGGGAGCCGACTTCCACGAGATCGACGTTCCCGCGGGCTCAATTGCGGACGGCCGGCTGCTCAAGGAGATGCCGATTCCGGGCGGGATGACCGTGGTATCGATTCGGCGCGGTCTCCAGGTGCTGGTGCCCGACGGCAACACCCGGCTGCGGGCGGACGATCGGTTGACGGTGTTCGCCCGGCCCGGCGCGAACCTGCAGCTATTCGAGCGGCTCAATGCCGGTGACACCGGTGAGCTCGACATCCTCTCCGAAGACGCTGCCCGGTTCCATGACATCGAGGTGCCCGCCGGGTCGATCGCCGACGGCAAGGCCATCCGTGAGGTTGCGGTGCCCAGCGGGTGCACGATCGTCTCGGTGCGGCGCGGCGAGGAGATCATTGTCCCCGACGGGAGCACCCTGCTCGGTGCCGGCGATGTGCTCACGGTGTTCAGCAAACCGGCGGAGCGCAGGGTGTTCGTGGAGAGGCTGAACGCCTGAGGCTCGCGCAGCGAGCTCAGGGTCACCAGTCGCCCGTCTCCCGCAAGACCCATCCGCTGCCCGCTGCCCGCTGCCCGTTTCCCCGCTGCCCGCGGCCCGCTGCCCGCTGCCCGCTGCCCGCGAAGAGGGTGCGCGTTCTGGGCTCGAGCTCCAGCCGGAAGCTCGCTCATCGCCCATCGCCCATCGCCGTCCGATGTCCAATGCCCAGTGTCCGGTGTCGACGTCTGGCGCCGGTTGCCAGTTGCCGATTGCGAATTGCCAATTGCTCTCGCCTTCCCCCTAGCCTCCACGCCCATGTCCTACCCGATCCGCCTCGCCGTCCAGATCCATCCGCAGCAGGGCTCGTACGCGGCGATGCGTCATGCCGCGGTCGAGGCCGAGCAGCGCGGGGCCGATGTGGTCTTCAACTGGGATCACTTCTATCCCTTGTACGACGATCCCGACGGGGCCCACTTCGAGTGCTGGACCCAACTGGCCTCCTTTGCGGAGGTGACCAGTCGGGTGGAGTTGGGGGCGCTCGTCACGTGCAACTCCTACCGGAACCCGAACCTGCTCGCCGATATGGCGCGGACCGTGGATCACATCTCCGGTGGCCGGGCAATCCTCGGGATCGGATCGGGGTGGTTCGAGCGGGATTACGCGGAATACGGATACGAGTTCGGGACCGCGGCGAACCGGCTGCGGGCCCTGCGGCGCGACCTTCCGATCATCAAGAGCCGCCTGGCACGGCTCAACCCCCCGCCGCTGCGGGACATGCCGATCCTGGTCGGCGGTGGAGGGGAGAAGGTGACCCTGCGGATTACCGCCGAGCATGCCGACATCTGGCATGGCTTCGGCGACGCCGCCACGATCGCTCACAAGCGTTCGGTGCTCGCGGGACACTGTCGCGTTGTCGGCCGCGATCCGGCGGAGATCGAGATCTCGGCAGGCATACCCCGGGAGGGTCGCCACGAGGTCGCCCGCGGCGACGCTCTCGTCGATGCCGGTGCCACGTTGCTCACCTTCGGCATCGGGGGACCGGATTTCGATCTGGCGTTCCTCGGCAGCTGGGTGGAATGGCGGAACGAGAAGAACCAGGGGTAGGGGTTGGGGATTAGGAACCAGCTTCTCCAACTCCAATACTCGGTACCGATGTCATGGCTTCCCGCTCCGAACTGATCTCCCTACTCACCGCCTATCAGCCGAGCGACGCCGCCGAGGAGCAGTACCGGCAGGCGATGCTCGACCGGGCGGCGGGGGCCCACGATCCCTTCGACCGCAAGGATTTCGAACCGGGTCACTTCACGGCCAGTGCCTTCGTTGTTCACCCCGGCGGCCGGAGCGTTCTCCTGGTTCATCACGCCAGGCTCGGCATCTGGGTGCAACCGGGCGGACACATCGATCCGGCCGATGCCACGCCGCTCGCCGCCGCCGCCAGGGAGGTGAACGAGGAGACGGGTATCGGCAGTCTCCGGCCGATCGATTCCGGTCTCGTCGACGTCGACGTGCACACAGTTCCCGCCTCGATGTCTCAGCCGCAGCATCTGCACTACGACCTGCGCTTCGCCTTGGTCGCGGCGGATCCGCGACTGGTCGGGAATGCCGAGGTGATCGCAGCCGCCTGGGTGGAGCCGGGTGACCTGGCGGCGCTCGGCGTGGACGCCTCGGTGACCCGTCCCGTGGGGAAGCTGTTCGGGTAGCCAGGTCTCGACCTTGGACCTTGGACGGAGCCCGGCGATGGGTGATGGGCGAGAACCGACATTGAACCTTGGACCTTGGACCTTCGACTTTGGACGGAGCCTGGCGATGGGCGATGGGCGAGAACCGACATTGAACCTTGGACCTTGGACCTTCGAGCCTGGCAATGAGTAATGGGCTCAATCCGACTGAGGTCCTTTCATCGCGCGAACAGCGAACAGCGAACAGCGGACAGCGGGTAGCGGGTAGCGGGTAGCGGCGAGCGGGTAGCGGGTAGCGGCGAGCGGGTAACGTCCCCACGTGATCCGCAACGTCATCAACGCCGCCTTGCTGCGCCGCGACCCCTACGTTCGGATGGTCGTGGCCTCCGACGGGGTCGCCGACGGGGCGATCATCGTGGCCGCCGTCTACTTGCTCCTGGTGATCCTGTACCTGGGTGGCGGTATTGAGGGTTTCACCGTCGTACGGGTCGTGCTCAACGGCCTCATCGGGTGGATTCTCCTCTCGGGGCTGGTCTACCTGGTGGGTCGCCACCTCCTCGAGGGCTATGGGTCGTTCCAGGGAACGATGGCGGCGACCAGCATCGGCTTTCCGGTCCTCCTCACCTCGCTGGGCCTGCGGCTCGTGGTGGCGCCCTACCGGGCGCTGCAGATCGCCTCGTTGTGGCTGGTGCTCACGGTGTGGGTGGCGGCGCGGGTGGCACTAGAGCTCCACCGAGTCAAGGCGGCCGTCGCCGCCGGCCTCGGATGGGTCGCCTACCTGGTTGTAGTCACCATCTTCAAGATTTGACCACCTTCCGGATCGACCTGGCGTACGACGGTGGGGGCTTCCGGGGTTATGCCCGCAACGCCGGGGTGCGCACCGTGCAGGCGGTCGTCGAGTCGGCTCTGGCCACGGTGCTCGGCGCCGCCGTGGACACCGAGGTGGCAGGGAGGACCGATGCCGGGGTGCACGCCCGGTGCCAGGTGGTCTCGTTCGGGTGGGAGGGCACCATCGACCTCGTCCGGCTTGCCCGCTCCCTCGACGGGCTGGTCGGACCCGAGATCGTCGTTCGCTCCGCGCGAGAAGCCCCACCGGGGTTCAGCGCCCGGTTCTCTGCCACCGGCCGGACCTACCGGTACTTCATCGACGATGGCCCTTCGCCGGATCCGTTGCGGCGCGATTGGGTGTGGCACATTGCCGAGGAGTTGGACCTGGCGGCAATGAGTGAGGCGGCGGGTGCGTTCGTGGGTGAACAGGACTTCGCCTCGCTGTGCCGGGCCGCCGGGGATCGTCCCACGGTTCGACTGGTTCGCTCGGCCGAGTGGCGGCGGGAGGACGGGCTCCTGGTCTTCGTGGTGGCGGCATCGTCGTTCTGCCATCAGATGGTGCGTTCGATGGTGGCGTTGTGCGTCGACGTGGGGCGGGGGAGGGTGGCCCCCTCGTCGGTGCCGGGGATCCTCGCGGCCCGGGATCGATCTGCAGCCCGCGGGGTTGCCCCCCCACACGGGCTGGTTCTCTGGGAGGTGGATTACTAGCCCGGCCTCGAGGCCGGGGCGGCTACCGGTTTCTAGTTGCCAGCAAACGGGCAACTGGTAACGGGCAACGGGTAACGTTTCGCGATTGGCTCTGCCGATCGGAGGACGGTACGATCTCTTTCCCGCCCCGCCGTTGCGGGGGTGCTTTGTGCGACCAACGCACGCCTTCCAAGGGGACGACTCCACATG
>Ga0154791_135_pt1 | contig 22864 bp, 19 predicted proteins | sample Rifle2008BG16ft_FD_105799 | JGI IMG/M metagenome (GOLD analysis project Ga0154791, IMG submission 105799) | Actinobacteria bacterium RBG_16_68_21
GGCAGCGGGTGCGGGCAGCGGGCAGCGGGTGCGGGCAGCGGGTGCGGGCAGCGGGTGCGGGCAGCGGGGGCGGGCAGCGAGCTAATCCACCTCGCCCAGGTAGGCGGTGCGCATCTCCGGGTTGGCGAGCAGGCCCTGGGCGGTGTCGGACAGCACGATCTGGCCGGTCTGCAACACATAGCCCCGATCGGCGATCGACAGCGCCATGTTGGCGTTCTGTTCCACCACGAACACGGTGGTCCCCGCCTCGTTGATCTGCTGGATGATCTCGAAGTTCTGCGCAACCAGTACCGGGGCGAGACCCATCGACGGCTCGTCCATGAGCAGCACCTTGGGGCGGGCCATCAGCGCCCGACCCACCGCCACCATCTGCTGCTCGCCGCCAGACAGGGTTCCAGCCTTCTGGGCGAGCCGCTCCTTGACGCGCGGGAACAGCGTGAAGATCCGCTCCAGATCGGCTTCGAGGTTCTCCTTGTCATCACGCAGGTAGGAACCGATCTCCAGGTTCTCCTTGACGGTCATCCGCTTGAAGAGACGCCGGTTCTCCGGGACCATCGACACCCCCCGCTCGACCCGCTGGCTGGTGGGCCACTGCGAGACCACTTCACCGTCGAGGAGCACGTCCCCGGAGGAAGGAATGACCATCCCCAGGACCGCCTTGAGGGTGGTGGTCTTGCCCGAGGCGTTTCCCCCGAGCAGGCAGACGATCTCTCCGGCGTTGACCACGAGATCGACGTCCTTGAGGACGTGGACCGGCCCGTAGTGGGTATTGACCCCGCGGAACTCGAGGACGGGAGCACCGGTCACGATGACCCCTCCCCTGCGGGGCGGCCCAGGTAGGCGGTGATCACGTCGTCGTTGCTCGAGACCTCCTCATAGGTTCCCTCGGCGATCTTCACCCCGTGATCGAGCACCACCACCCGGTCCGACACGTCGCGCACCACCCGCATGTCGTGCTCGATGACAACAACGGTGAACCCCCGTTCGGAGCGGAGCTTGCCGATCAGGCCGGTGAGTTCCCGGGTCTCCCGCGGGTTCATGCCTGCGGTCGGTTCGTCGAGCAGCAGCAGGCGGGGTTGGGCGGCCATCGCCCTGGCGATCTCGAGCCGGCGCCGGTTGGCGTAGGAGAGCACGAAAGCCGGTTGATCGAAGCGGTACCCGGTGAGCCGCGTGCCGAAGAACCCGAGGACCTCCTTGCCGCGCTGCCGGATCTCTTCCTCCTCGCGAAGAAATGCCGGCGTCTGGAACAAGGCGGAAAACACGCCGCGGCTGGTACGGCAGTGCTGAGCGACCATCACGTTCTCGAGCACCGTCATGTTGGGGAAGAGACGCACGTTCTGATAGGTCCGAGAGATGCCCCGTTTGGCGATTCGATCCGGGGTGAGCCCGGCGATGTCCTCGCCCTCGAAGAGGATCACTCCGGAGTCGGGGGGATACATGCCGCTGATCGTGTTGAAGAACGTCGTCTTGCCGGCGCCATTGGGCCCGATCACGCTGACGATCTCGCCCTCGTCGATGGTGAAGTCGACGCCACCCAATGCCTTGAGTCCGCCGAACTGCTTGGCCAGGCCGGAGATCTCGAGCAGGGGCATCAGCGCTCCTCCTCCGCTTCCTCGGCGGCGACTTCGGCGACGGCCGCCGCTCCCTCCTGGGTCTTGATCCAGGCGTCTTGGAGGAACTCCTCCTGATGGAGTTCTCGGGAGCGCCGGGCGCTGGGGAGAAGGCCCTCGGGCCGCTGCAGCATCATGTAGACGAGGATGACGCCGTAGAGGAGCAGCTTGTACTCCTGGAATTCGCGCAGCAGCCCGGTCTGAGTGGGACCGCCGAGGATGCCGATCAGCACCAGAGCACCGATGGCGACGCCCCGCAGGCTGCCCATGCCGCCGACGATCACGATCACCAGGATGATGATCGACTGCACGATCTTGAAGCTCGCCGGGAAGATGGTGCCGATCTTGACCGCGAACAACGCGCCGCCGAGCGAGGCGAGCATCGCCCCGATCACGAAGGCGAGCAGCTTGGCGGTGACGACGTTGATCCCCATCGACTCGGCAACCTGTTCGTCCTCCCGCATCGCCATCCATGCCCGGCCGACCCGGGAGTCCTGCAACCGCCATGAGACGAATGCGGCGATGGCAACGAACACCATCACCATGCGGAAGACCGCCTCCGAATCGATCCCGGTCACCGTCCAGGTGGCAAAGCTGGGGAAGAGCAGGCCGAAGACGATCGCCCCGAGGCCGCCCGCCATGATCGTGATGCCCAGTCCCGGCGTCGAGTTTCCGGGAAGCCGTGCCGGTCCCCCGATCCGATCGAGCCTTCTTCCCTCCCGCCAGCGGAGGAATCCGACCAGCAGGGCCACCACTCCGGAGGCCACCACTACGTATCCGAAGTACGTGTGAATCGATCCCTTGCCGATCCTGAGGATCCCCTGGGCGCCTCCAAATGTCCCCTTCAACCAGTCCGCCTGGAAGAGCAGGCGGGCGATCTCTCCGAAGGCGAGTGTGACTATGGCCAGGTAGTCGCCGCGCATCCGGATCACCGGCGTACCCACCACCAGGCCGGCCAGAGCCGCCATGAGGAGGACGAAGGGCAGGGCCTCGAAGAAGGCCATCTCCGGAGCGATGTTGGGCGATAGCGGCGATGTGAGCACGGCCGTCGTGTAGGCGCCGACGGCGAAGAAGGCGACGTATCCCAGGTCGAGCAGGCCGGCGAACCCGACGACGACGTTGAGGCCGATGCCCATGAGCATGAACAGGCCGACCGTGGCCAGTACCTCGTTGAGGTACGAGCCGAAGACCGAGGGCAGGAGCAGCCCGGCGAGCATGACCGCCGCGGCGAAGTAGAACGCCCGGCTTCGCCGCTTCTCCTCGGGCATCGCCTGGAACCGGGCCACCGCCCCGCTCGCCCTCCCCTTGAAGCGAAGGCTTCCCAGCGCCGCCCCGCCGAAGATCACCAGGGCGGCGCCCAGGGTGAGTCCGCGATCGGCGGCGTAGATGAGTCGGTCGACCGACAGCATCCCCAGGTCGTCGAAGATGTCGCCGAAGACCAATTCGGTGAAGCTGAACAGCAGGATCCAGGCGACTCCCGAGACGATCGCGCTCTTGACGCGCGGGTTGAAGAGATGGGCGACACCCCCCAGAGCGCCAAGCGCGGCACCGACGGCGACGAGCAGCAGGGCCCCCACCGCCACCGGCTGGTGGAATGACAGGAGGTCGACCAACGCCGGAGTGACGTTGAGCAACACGTTGCGGACGTTCACTGCATCGACCAGCACCGCGAACAGCCCGAGCATGCCGCCGCCGATCGCGCCGACCAGAGCGCCGGCCAGGACGTTGCCCGCGCCCACTCGGGGCGCCTCCATTCCCTCCAACGCCACCCGTTGCGAGACCCGGTAGCCGAAAAGGACCGGGATCCAGACCAGCGCGGCGTATCCGAGGCTGAGGATGGGGTCGATGATCATCCGCTCGTCGAACGTCTCCACCATGCCGATGGCGCTGAGGAAGCTCGCCACCGACCCGGCGAGCAACCCGCCGACGATCACCTTGCGCCGGTCGATGTCCAGCCCGCGGGTTGCCCGAGGCAGCGTCGTCGTCATCCCCGTTCCTCCACCGCCAGCCGTTCACCAAGGAGCCCGATCGGACGGATCATGAGCACGCCGATCAGCACGACGAAGGCGATCATGTCCTTGAGTTGGGAGGTCCCGGGGATCACCACCTGGGCCCCGGGGAGGACGACGAACCCCCAGATGGCGCCTGCTGCCCCGACGACGAGCATCCCCAGGGCACTGCCCACCGTGCGCGGATCCGACTTGCGCAGGCGAATCACGCCCACGACGGCTGTGGCAACGGCCAGGGCAGCGACTGCAAACGCCACGACGGTCGGGACCTCCCAGGCCAGGCCGTTGAGCATCGTCGGACCCGAGGTCTCGATCAGTCCCAGCGTCACCCCACCGAGCATGGCGCCGACCAGGTTGCCGATACCGCCGAGCACCGCGGCAGTGAAGGCCTTGATGCCCGGCAAGAAGCCCGTGAGGAAGTAGACCTTGCGGAAGAGCATCGCCCACAGCACGCCGGCCACCCCCGCCATGGCACCGCCCACCGCAAAGGTCGTCACGATGATGCGGTTGACGTCGATTCCCATCAAGGCGGCGATCTCCTTGTCCTCGGCGACGGCGCGCATCGCCCGCCCGGTACGGGAACGTTCCACGAAGAGCCACAGGGCGAACATGGAAACGACGGCGGTGACGATCACGAAGAATTTGATCACCTCGATGTCGAGCCCGAACAGTCCGATCCGATCCTGCAACCCCGCCGGCAGCTGCGGGTAGTTCTTGAAACCGTCCCCGACCAGACCCTTGACCGCGTACTGGACGAAGAACGACATGCCGATCGAGGTGATCAGCGGGATCAGACGCGGGGCACCGCGCAGCGGCCGGTAAGCCACCCGCTCGATGATCACCGCTACCAGTGCCGAGGTCACGGTGGCGGTGAGCAGGACGATGGCGAATGCCAGCGGGAAGGCGTTCTCCCACATGCCCGAGTTGAAGAGCCCGTCGGCGACGAAGAAACCGGCCATGGATCCGGCCATGAACACCTCGCCGTGGGCGAAGTTGATGAACCCCAGCACGCCGTAAACCATGGAATAGCCGAGAGCGATCAACCCGTACATGGATCCCTGGGCGAGTCCACCGACGATCAGATCGCGCCAGGCGGTGGCGGTGAGGCCTTGGCCATCGACCTGGAGGGCGATCGTGCCGACGAGGGCCCAGGTGGCGAAGAAGACGAGCAGCACGCGCAGCGCGAACAAGAAGACCTCGACGGCGAGCGTGGGACCGTCGGCGTTCAGCTTGAGTTTGGGCAGTGCTCGGCTCGCCAAGTTCGTCCTCCCCACCACGAGGGCGGGACATTAGCGAAAGGGGCCCGACCTTGGGTCGGGCCCCTTTCCACTCGACAGCAAAGCTCAGCGCTTACGCGTTGGGAGCGAAGCTGTAGACCACGTTGGCCTTGGCCGCGGCGACGTCGGTCGGATCCTCGTCGAGGATGACCGAGATCGTCTGGGCACCGCAGTCGCCGAAGGCGTCGCAGGCGAGCGTTCCGGTCACCCCGGCAAAGCCGCTGGTGGCAGTGAGCGCGTCGCGCAAAGCCTGACGATCGATGTGCAGCGTCCCATCGGCATCCTGCACGGCGACTTCCATGATCTTCGTGAGAAGCAGCACGGTGGCGTCGTAGGTGTGCGCGTGGAACGCGGCGATCGGGGCCTCGCCGTAGGCGGCCGAGTAGGCGGCCACCAGGTCCTCGTAGTTGGTGCCGGTGGCGCTGGCGTTGGTACCGAACCGGAGATCCGGACCGGAGAAGTACACGCCCTCCGACTCAGGCAGCGCCAGGAAGCCGTCGGTGATGAGGCCATCGGCGCCCATCCACACGACGTCCTCGAGTCCGGCGATTCCGCCCTTCTGCTGGATGATGAAGTCACCCTCCGGCTGGAAGATCGGGAAGTACACGAACTCGGGCGCATCGGCGGCGACCTGGGTGAGCACCCCGGTCATGTCGGTGTCGCCCTTGTTGACCGCATGGACCGTCACCGTTCCGCCCAACTCGGTGAACGCGTTGGCGAACGCCGTCACCAGACCCTCGGTATAGGGGTCACCGTCGTGGATGCCCGCGGCCGTGGTCAGGCCGAGCTCCTCGTAGGCGAACCGAGCTGCCGTAGCACCCTGATACAGGTCGTTGTGAGCGGTCCGGTAGTACCCGGCGTAGTAGTTGGAACCGGCAGTGCCGGCCAGGTCCGACGTCAACGACGGGGAAGTGTTCGATCCGGAGATCAACACCATCCCGGCGGCCGAGAAGATCGGGGCAGCGGCGGCCGCAGCACCCGAACACGTCGTCCCGATCACGCCGACGACATTGGCCTGGGCGACGATCGCCTGGGCGCCCGCCTGGCCGCCCTCCGCCGAGCAGAGGTCGTCTTCAGGGGTTCCGAGGCTCACGTCGTGGCCGGCGACCTGACCGAAGTCCTGGATCGCCAGCTCGATGCCCCGCACCTGGTCGGTGCCCAGGAAGGCCACCTCGCCGCTGATCGCCTGTAGGGCTCTGATTTCAATGGGGGCACCCGGGGCCACCGTCACCGCACCCAAAGGTCCGGGCGTGAAGCCCGCCGCCGCGGTGGTGGTGGTGCCCTCGGTGGTCGTGGTGCTGTCGTCGTCGCCGCAGGCGGCGGCGAACAGCGCCAGCACGATCACGAGGACACCCAGATGCCGGAAGTTCATTCTCCGACTCATTGGTTTGTTTCCTCTCCGATTTGAATCCGGGCCGGATACGAGATCCGGCCCAGGGTCGGGGAGTGTAGCCACCAGCCCCGGTTGTGTGCAGGTGTTCGTCGGAGAGGCATGGGACAATGATCGGCTATGCGCAATCGCGACGAGGCCCTCCTCAGCGAGATCCTGCCTCCCGAAGAGCGGGCCGTGGAGGCCGTGGTCGCCCGCTATCTGCGGGTGGCTCCGGCGGTGACCCGCTTCGCCCGGTCACTCGCCGGCGACGACGGGTTGCGGGTCCGCCTCGGGTCGCGTACCCAGGCCGAGCCCGGCGAGATCGTCATGGATCCGGGGATATTCCAGGCCGCCTACGCCCGCCGGGCCCCGGTCACCCCTTCCGAAGTGGCACTGGCCTCGGCGCTTCACGAGGTGGTCCATCTGGTGGCCACCGATCTCGAAGAACGCCGCGCCCTCCCCGCGGAGTGGTTCCCCGAGATCGACGAGCCACTGCCCGAGGACCCGGTCCCGCTGCTCGACGCCCTCGACCGCGCCGGAGGTCCAGCGGCGGAGGCGATGTTCCTCGCCGTCGAGGACGCCCGGCAGGAGGCGCAGAACCTCGGCGTGTACCCGGGCGCCCGTTCCGTGTTGGGGGACATGTACCGGGCGGCGGTGCCGGCGGCGATGGGAAAGGCCCGGCCCCTCGGTCAGTTCGCCTTGTGCTGTTTCCTGGCGGTGGGCGGGTATCAGGACGTGGACGCGCTGCAATCGAGCACCCAGCCGACCGTGACCGCCGCCCTCGAGGACGCCCGGTCTCTCATCGACGAGGCGCGCCGGGCCGCCGGTCCCTGGGAGGCGGCCAGTGCCGCCCTGGCGTTGCTGGCCGTGGCCAGATACCACGGCCTGCTCACCGAGGCCTCGACGACTGAGACCCACTCGGAGACCGAGGCCCGCCAGGACGACGAACGCGAGAAGATAGACGAGGGAGTCGACGCGGTACGGATGATCACCCCGATACTGCGCGACGCCGAGTCCTACGACGCCACCAAGCGAACCGCGACGGCGGCGGAGGCGGAGCGCGGCGCCAGGGGGGACGTCGATCATGCCGGCGACCCGGCCACCGATCAGATCCTGCGGGTGTCGGAAGGCCCGGACGTGTACCTGCCCACCGGCCAGAGCGGTCGGCTGATCGTCTCCCCGATCCCGGAGCGTTTCGCCCGTTTCGCCGCAGACGGCCGCACCGCCATCGCCGAGGCCGCCCGTCGCTGGCAAGTCGGGCAACGCCACATCTCCGGCGAGCTGTACCCGCTGTTCGTGGCCAACCAGCGGCGCGGGCTTCGCTCCGGATACGACGCCGGTGACCTCTCGCCCTACTCCGCTTTGTTCCTCGGCGCCGGCCTGTTCGAGAGGATGTTCGAGAGGAGGTCCCTTCCCACCCGGCGCGCCTACGCGGTCAGCCTCCTCGTAGACGGATCGGCCAGCATGCTTCAGCCCCGCGCCCTACCCGGAGGCGTCAAGGCGCCGTGGGCGATGGCCGCGGCAACCCTGGGAGCGTGGACGCTCGCCCTGCTCTGCGACGAACTGCAGGTGGAGTTCGAGGTGGCGCTGTTCAACCGGGCGTTCGCCTCACGGGTCGACGACACCGAGCGCAGCTACGTCGACCGGCTCAACGGTACGAGGGGTGCCCTTCGTCGCAGTCAGGGAGGGGCGGCAGACCGGTTGACCCGAACGGTCAATCACTACCTGGTCAAGTCGTTCGATCAGCGGTGGGTGTCGGCCGAACCGACCCTGGCCGGGCTCTTCTGGACAGCGGCGAAACCGGCAGAGGCCGCAACCTCCGCCCGGCGGAACCCGGAGGCGTCGCCCCCGGTCGCCATGTTCGAGAAGGCGGCCAACGTCGACGAGCTCAACGTGAGCCACGCCGCCGAGCGGCTGGGGAGGCGCCACACCCAGGTCCGTCTGCTGGTGGTGCTCGCCGACGGAATGACCCGGGGGTCGGTGGAGACCCTGGCCGCCGCCGTCGACGCAGTCGAACACTCGGGGACCACCGTGCTCGGCATCGGCATCGGCGACGCCACCGTCGAGGCCGCCTACTCGCGTAGCCAGGTCTGCGCTCGTCCCGAGGAACTCACCCGGGCGATGATCGAGGGAGTGCGCTCCGCGCTTCGCAAGAGCATCGCCCTCTCCGGAGGCGATACGTGGTGGGCCCACGAAGGCCTCCTCTACGATGAAAGCGTCCGGAGGAAGGTGCATGGCTGACACGATCGAGTTCGTCGACCCGTCGGGGCGGGGCGAGCCAATCGCGCTCACCCCCTTCGCCGTGGCGAAGGATCTGGTGGACTACCCGCAACGCTCGGGCAAGATTCCCGAGCCCGACCCCCACTACGTGGACCTGGGCATGCTCTATCGCCTCGCCGCCATCGAGGCCGTGCGCCGCAGCGGCCTGGTCGACACGCCCCTTCACGTCGCCCTGCGGGGACACATGGGGACCGGCAAGGACCACGACCTCGAGCAGTTCGCCGCGCTGCTGCGACTCCCCTACTACCGCATCCCCCTCACCGGTGAGGTGCGCGACATCACGCTCATCGGATCGGTGAAGCTGTTCGGAGACGGCAGGGGCGGCACGGAGAGCCGGTGGCAGGACGGGGACATCACCCGGGCCCTGCGTGGCCCTGCGCTGCTCAACCTCTCCGAGTTGAACGCCGCCGGCGCCGAGACCCTCTTCGCCCTCCATGCGCTGCTCGACCGCTACCGGGCGCTCGACCTGCCCACCGGCGAGACGGTCCATCTGCGCGAGGACACCCGGGTGTTCGGCACCCTCAACCCCACCGACCTACGCGACTACGCCGGCACCCAGACGCTCAACAAGGCGTTCGCCGACCGCTGGGTGATCTGGGAGAAGTCGTTTCCCGAGGTCGGCCAGATCGAAGCAATGCTCGCCCGCCGCTACCCGAGGCTGCATGCCCCCTTCGTCACCACGATCGCCCGGCTCGCATCAGAAGTGAATGAGTCGTTCACCTCCACCGACGCCCGAACGCGGGTGGGCACCCCGATGAGCCTCCGCACCGTGCTCGATCGCATCCCCGCCGGGTTGTGGATGTACTCCAAGGATGAGGATCCCCTCCGCCGCACCTGGGAGGAGTTCGTCCTCAGCCACATCGACCCGTTCGACACCGACCACTACGAGACCGTGTGGTCGGCGGTCGCCCGGCGCGGGCCGGAAGGGCCTCCGTTCGGGTGAGGCCGGCCGGCATCGCCAGTCGCCAGTCACCAGTCACCAGTCACAAGTCGCCGGCAAGAGCCTCGTGGCTGGCCGCCGAGAGCGTTTCCTGCCAATTGTGAGTTGCGAATCGCGAATTCTTGATCGCCAATCCGCCGATCGCGAGCGATCTCGTCCGCCAAGATCTCTCTCAGTCCAGCGCCAACCCCACCGCTTCGACGAGGCTCTGCGCCACCGGGACTCCTTCGGCGTCGAGGGCAGCCCGCTCCTGACTCCCCCCGTCGTAGAGGACGCAGGCGATCCCGGCGGCGCGTGCCGCGGCAGCGTCGTCGGTGATGTCCCCGATCATCACCATTCCCGCGGCCCTCAGCCCCGGGTACATGCCCTCGAGACGCGCCACATGGCGGATCAAGTGCTGATCCTTCGTCTCTCCCACTGCACCGCGGTGGCCGTCGAGGGCGAGCATGTGCTCGTCGATGCCCAGCCGGGTCACGGTCGACACCAGCATGTCGTGCCACAGCATCGAAGCGATCGACTGGGAGACTCCAACGTTGCCCACCATCCCGATCGCCTCGAGGGCGTCCGGGGTGAGTGCCGCCGAGCCGAACCCGCTCCGGTAGGCCTCCTGGAAGATGTCGTCGATCTCCTGCATCAACTCATCGTCGATCTCCCTGCCGAAGAGCCGGGCATAGAACAGCTGGAGCGGCCGAACGAAGTGGCGTCGATACGCCGCGCTGTCGATACGGGCCACTCCGAAACGATCGAGCGACGCGTTGACCGCGGCGACGACCAGGTGATGGTCGTCGAACAGCGTGCCGTTCCAATCCCAGATCACGTGGCGCATCGGAACCAGAGGCTATTGCCGCGGTTCCGCCGCTGCACATGGCCAGGCTCGACCTTGGACGTTCGACATTCGACGAACCGCCGGCTCCCGGAAGCCGGAAACTGGGAACTGGAAACCGGCAACCGGCAACCGCGCCCCTACCCTGCCCCGGTGCGCTCCTACCGCCTGGGTGATCCCGACCTCGACGCCCGCATCCGCCAACTCGCCGAGGTGGCCACCGCCGCGGGGTCCGACCCCGAGGACGTCGATCTGATCACCGAAATGATCGTGACCGTCCTCCGGCTGCAGCGCGACCGGGCGGACCGGGGGGATCTCAAGCTGGTGAACACAGCTCTCAAGGAGATGCGCTATGCCTTCCTGGTATTCTCTCAGTACCGGGACATCCCCAAGGTGACCGTGTTCGGCTCGGCCCGCACGGTTCCCGGTGACCCGAATTACGAGCTGGCTTCGGCCTTCGCCGAGCACATGGTGGAAGCCCGACGCTGGATGGTGGTGACCGGAGCGGGACCGGGGACCATGGAGGCGGCCAACAAGGGGGCCGGGGGCGAGTACTCCTTCGGCGTGAACATCCGCCTCCCGTTCGAGGCGCAGGCCAATGCGTACGTGGACGACGCCCGCCTCATCAACTTCAAGTACTTCTTCACCCGCAAGCTGGTCTTCGTCAAGGAGTCGGATGCCTTCGCGCTGTTCCCCGGCGGTTTCGGGACTCAGGACGAGGCCTACGAGTTGCTCACGCTCACCCAGACCGGCAAGACCACCCTTCACCCCATCGTGCTGATCGAGGCGCCCGGGACCGGTTACTGGGACAGCTGGATCGACTTCGTCAAGGGCACCCTGGTCTCCCAGGGGATGATCACCCTCGACGACCTGTCGTTGTTCAGCCACGCCACCGATGCCGGTGCCGCCGCGGACGAGATCGCCCGGTTCTACGCCAACTACCACTCGCAGCGCTACGTCGAGGATCGCCTGGTTCTCCGGCTCCGCCACGCCCCGACCCCGGCCGACCTGGAGCGGCTCAACGATGAGTTTGCCGACATCGTGGCCTCGGGAGCCATCGAGGCGATCGGCGCCACCGCCGCCGAAATCGCCGACGGCGACCGGGTCGATCTCCCCCGGATCGCCCTCCATTTCGACCGGAGAAGCCTGGGGCGATTGCGGCGCCTGATCGACGCGCTCAATGACCTCGTCCCGGGAGAAGGCTCCTGACGGCCTAGTACCCTTTGTGCGATGCGCGAAATACTCGCCGACCTGGTGGCCGAGCAGCAGAGCCTCGACCAGTCACTGCAGCGGTCTCCCGACCGCGACTGGAAGAAGCGCGTCGACGGCACCTCGACGACGGTTCAGGACACGATCGCCATCCTCGCCTGGGAAGAGCAGAACGCCGCACTGGCCCTCACCGGAGAGAACTCGGTACTCGACGAGATCGAGGAATACGACGACGTCGCGCCTCACCTCAAGCAGGCGATCGCCGAGGGAAAGGGCAAGCGGCCCCAGGAGGTGATCGAGTGGTGGCGCTTCGCCCGCGCCGACGTCGTCTCCGCCCTCTATTTGAACAAGCCGGCCGATCGCGTCCCCTGGATCGGCGGGGACGTCAGCGCCCGCACCTTCGCCACCCTCCGCCTCGCCGAAACCTGGTCCCGGGGGCTGGGCATCCTCACCGCCCTCGACAAGGAGATCGTGGACACGCCCCGGCTCCGCCACATCGCCTGGCTGGGTTGGGCCACCCTCCCCTACGCCTTCGCGCTCGCCGAGGACGACTACGAAGAGCACATCCGGGTCGAGGTGACCGGTCCCGCCTACGCCCGCTGGGTGTTCGGTCCCGATGACGCCGACGACGTGGTGCGCGGTCCCGCCGGGGAGTGGTGCCGCCTCGTCGTCGGCCGGCTGAGCCCCTCGAAGGCGACCGGGCTCAAGGCGACCGGGCCGGTGGCCGAACGCGCCCTCGAGGTCGCCGGCATCTTCCAGTGATCGGGAAGCTCATCGGGATGGTCCACCTCGGACCCCTCCCCGGAGCGCCTCGCTACCGCGGCGATCTGACCACCGTCCTCGAATCGGCCTGCGAGGACGCCCGTCGGCTCTCGGCTGCGGGTTTCGACGCCGTGATCGTGGAAAACTTCGGGGACGCCCCCTTCTACGCCGACGACGTCCCCAAGGTCACCGTGGCGGCCATGACCCGGGCGGTCACCGCGGTGGCCGAGGCCGCAGGCATCCCGGTGGGAGTGAACGTTTTGCGCAACGATGCGATGGCGGCGCTCGTCGTCGCCACCGTCGCCGGAGCCACGTTCGTGAGGGTGAACGTCCTCGCCGGTGTGATGCACACCGATCAGGGGACCATCACCGGAAGAGCCGCCGATGTTGCTCGGCTCCGGGCGACTCTGGCGCCGGAGGTGGAAGTGCTGGCGGACGTCTTCGTGAAGCATGCCACGCCTCCGCCGGGCCTCACCGTGGGCCAGGCTGCCTCCGATCTCTGGGAGCGGGCGGGCGCGGACGGGATCATCGTCAGCGGCGCCGGCACCGGCCGGGCGCTCGATTTGTCCCAGCTCGAGACGGTTCGGGCGGCGGTGCCCGACGCCCCGATATTCGCGGGCAGCGGCGTGACGGCGGCCACCATCGCCGGGCTGCTCCGCATCTGTGACGGCGCCATCGTGGGGACGTCGGTCAAGGAGAACGGCGTCACCACCGCCCCGGTCGATCCCGCCCGGGCCCGAGCATTGGTGGCGGCGGCGCGATGAAGGTCCACCGCTACCAGCCGGGCTCGATCCATCTCATCCGGGCGGATGCCGGCGACGACCTCGTGGGGTTCATCACCCGGTACGCCGCCGACAACGGGATCAAGGCCGCATGGTTCACCTACCTGGGAGCGGTCCAGTTCGCGTCGCTGCGCTACTACGACCAGATCTCCAGGGAGTACCGCGACTTCACGATCGACCAGCGCCTGGAGATCCTCTCCGGAGTCGGCAACGTGTCGCTACTCCACGGTGAGCCCTTCGTCCACACTCACGCCGTCCTGGCCGACGCAGACGGCCATGCCTTCGGCGGCCATGTCAACACCGGCTCGATCGTGTGGGCCCTGGAGATCAGGCTCGAGGAGTTCTCCGGTGACCCGCCGGCCCGCCTGTTCGACGAGCCGACCGGGCTGTCGCTGTGGGGCGACGACGGTCCCGAGGCCTAGCCACCTTTGAGCTCGAAGCCCGACTTCAGCAGCAAGTTGAGCATCGCCGGAGCAGCTGCCGAGAACTGAGCCGGCCGGAAAGCGTGATCCTCCCCTGAGAAGAACCGCACCAGCGTGTTCACGATGTGGGCGTGCGTAATGGTGTGCAGGTCGTTCTCCGGCGCCCGCCCGAACGCCACCAGGCGCACCCGGGCCGTGCCTCCTCCCTTGGCGGGAACGACGCACACCGATCGCCTGGCGAGGTCGTCCACGACGTTGCGCAGGCCCATCTCGAAGAGCCATTCGACCCGGCGGAGAATCTGATGGAGGACTTCATGACGACGGATCCCCGGGTTGAACTGCGCCTCACCCTGTTTGACCTCGCCGACGATGATGTCGATCTGATCCTCGACCAGTGCCAGGGCGTCGTCGGAGAGGAGCAAGAGGCGGGCATCGACCCCGTCGTGGGGATCGCCGGCGTAGACGTCGCCGGGAAACCGGATCCCCATGATGTCGATGTCGGTGACCGTCTCGAACGTCCCGTCCGCGGCGCGCGATTGGATATCGAATTCGCTGAGCGTGAGGTACCCGTTGAGGCGCAGGTAGCTCTCCACCAGGCTGACCGCGATGTCCATGGCCCCATCTTCGTCGAAATCCGGGGCCCCCTCTGCGATAGCCTGCAGCGATGACCGGTTTCCGGCTCACCTCGTACGGCGCCCAGGCGTCGTTCGCCGGCGTTCCCGCGCGCCAGATCACCGACATCGCCGACGCCGCCGTGGTGATCCTCGGAGCGCCCTTCGACTGGGGAACCACCCATCGTCCCGGGGCCCGTTTCGGCCCCAAGGCGGTGCGGGAGGCGGATTACCTCGATCCGGATGGCAAGCGCCCCCACCTCGACACCGGGATCGACGCTCTCAAGGTGCTCTCGGTGGTCGACATCGGCGACGTGGCGCTGATCCCCGGATATGTCGAGGAGAGCATCGCAGCGATCCGTCGGGCGGTGACCACCGTGGCGGCCGCCGGGTGCGTCCCCCTCGTGATCGGGGGCGATCACACGATCACCTTCCCCGACGCCGGCGGAGTCGCCGACATCCACGGCTTCGGGGAGATCGCCCTGATCCACTTCGATGCCCACGCCGACACCGCCGACAGCCACTACGGAAAGCTGCTCGGGCACGGCACCCCGATGCGGCGCCTCATCGAATCGGGGGCGGTCCCGGGACACCGCTTCGTCCAGATCGGGCTACGCGGCTACTGGCCCGAACCGCCGGTCGTGGAGTGGATGCGCCGGCAGGGGATGCGCTCCTTCTTCATGAGTGAGATCGTGGACCGCGGCCTCGATGCCGTCGTCGACGAGGCGGTCGCCCATGCCGCAGACGGTGCCAAAGGGGTGTTCGTCTCGGTGGACATCGATGTGGTCGATCCGTCGGCGGCGCCCGGCACCGGAACGCCCGAGCCGGGAGGGCTCACATCCCGCCAGTTGCTCGACACGGTGCGGCGCCTCGGGCGGGACCTCGACGTCCTCGGAGCCGACGTCGTCGAGGTCGCTCCGGCATACGACACCTCCGATATCACCGCGTTGCTTGCCAACCGGGTGGTTCTCGAGCTCCTCAACGGGATGGCGCAGCGGCGCCTCGCCTGACCGGACGCGGCCGATCAGCCCGGCGCCGGCGAGCCGGGAGGGGGAGGCGTTGGGCGAGGGACCCACTTGCGCACCAGGCGCCGGTACTCCTTGAACTCGTCGCCGAAGGCCTCGGTGAGCCGGCGGTCCTCGTAGAGACCGATGCCGACCGTGTAGTGGACGACGGCGGCAACCGGCACTATCCACCCCAGCTCGAGCCGCAGCGCGATCCAGGGCGTGAATGCGATGACGGTGGCGGCGATGTCGATCGGGTTGCGCACCCGCCCGTAGACGCCGTCGGTCACCAACCGCGGGCCGGGCCGGGTTCCCATCATGCGGGCTCCGGCCGCCGCCAACCGCCGCGCCGGATAGAGCACGGCGGCGGTGGCCGCCACGAGCAAGACGGTTGCAGCGGCGACAAAGGGCCATGGCCGCCAGGCGACGACGAATCCGTGGTCGGTTCGCAACAACAAGGCAGGGAGGATCACCGCCCACAGCGCCACCAGGAACGCGGTGTACCGGTAGGCGCCGCTCTCGGGACGGGACATGCGTGCCATGTTCGCACGTCGCTCCTCGCGGGTACATTGCCGCCATGGCTTCCCTCGACCGGTTCAGCGTCCCGACGCGCACCTGGTTCGAGGGCGCCTTCGCTGCCCCGACCGCCGCCCAGGAGGCGGGATGGGCGGCCATCGCCGAAGGGGATCACGTTCTCATCCACGCCCCCACCGGCTCCGGTAAGACGTTGGCGGCCTTCCTCTTCGCACTCGATCGACTCTTCGGAGAGCCGGTCCCGGACGAGCGATCTCGCTGCCGGGTGCTCTACGTCTCCCCGCTCAAGGCGCTCGCCTACGACATCGAGCGCAACCTCCGCTCGCCGCTGCGGGGGATCGCCAATGCCGCGGCGCGCCTGGGGGTCGAGGTGCCGGAGATCTCCGCCGCGATGCGAACCGGAGACACCCCGGCCGACGAGCGGCGACGCATGGTCCGCCACCCCCCGGACCTGCTGATAACCACGCCGGAGAGCCTGTACCTGATCCTGACCTCGGCGGCCCGGGAGATTCTCGCCCCGGTCCGCTGGGTGATCATCGACGAGATCCACTCGGTGGCGGCGTCCAAGCGCGGTTCCCATCTCTCGCTGACCCTGGAGCGACTCGAGGACCTCGTCTCCTCCTCGCCTCAACGAATCGGTCTCAGTGCCACCCAGCGGCCGCTGGAGACGATCGCCGCCTTCCTCGGTGGGGGCACCATCACCGGGGACGCCTGGCACCCCCGGCCGGTCACGATCGTCGATGCTCGGGCGGACAAGGAGATCGAGGTCGACATCGTGGTGTCGGTCGAGGACATGACCCACCCCGACACCACCGACGACGACGGCCTGCCTACCCGATCGATCTGGCCGGCGGTGTATCCCGAGATCCTCGCGGTGGTGCTGGCACATCGGTCCACGATCGTGTTCGCCAATAGCCGCGGGCTGGTGGAGCGGATGGCGTCCACCCTCAACGACCTGGCCGGTCATCAGATCGCTCGAGCCCACCACGGTTCCGTCTCCCGGGAGCAGCGGATGCAGATCGAGGATGCGCTCAAGTCGGGTTCGCTGCGCTGTGTCGTCGCCACGTCGTCGCTGGAGCTGGGAATCGACATGGCAGCCGTCGACATGGTCGTGCTCGTCGAGTCGCCGACCACCGTCAGCCGCGGCTTGCAGCGAGTCGGCCGGGCCGGTCACCAGGTGGGGGCGGCGAGTAAGGCGCGGGTCTTCCCCAAGCATCGCGGCGATCTACTGGAGACCGCCCTCGTGGTCGACCGGATGCGTCACGGCCTGATCGAGGAGACGAAGATCCCGTCGAATCCCCTCGACGTCCTCGCCCAACAGATCGTGGCCATGGTGGCCGTGGACGAGACCACCGCCGACGAGCTGTTCGATGTCGTGCGCCGGGCCATGCCCTACCGCGACCTCACGAGAGGCGCCTACGAGGCGGTGCTCGACATGCTGGCCGGTCGCTACCCGTCCGACGACTTTGCCGAGCTGCGCCCCAGGATCACCTGGGATCGGGTGGAGGGAACCCTCATCCCCCGGGGAAATGCCCGGCTCCTGGCGGTCACCAACGCGGGGACCATCCCGGACCGTGGCCTGTATCCGGTGGTGCTTCCCGAAGGCGGCAGGGTCGGGGAGCTCGACGAGGAGATGGTCTATGAGAGCAGGGTGGGCGACGTCTTCGTGCTCGGCTCGTCGGCGTGGAAGGTGACCGAGATCACCAACGATCGGGTAATGGTCGTTCCCGCGCCCGGGGAGCAGTCGGGGCGGGTGCCCTTCTGGCACGGCGACACCCCGGGACGGCCGATCGAGACCGGTCGTGCGCTCGGGGCCTTCGTGCGCGAGCTGGGAGCGCTCGAGGCAACCGAGGCTCGGGCGCTGCTCGAGGATCGCTACCGGCTCGACCGCCGGGCCGCGGCCAATCTGGTCGGCTTCCTCGCCGAGCAGCTCGAGGCGACCGGCGTCCTCCCTTCGGACCGCACCGTGGTCATCGAGCGGTTCCGCGACGAGATCGGTGACTGGCGTCTCGTCCTGCTCTCGCCGCTCGGCGCCCGGGTGCACGCCCCCTGGGCCCTGGCGGCGGCGCGGGTCATCCGGGAGCGACACGGGCTCGAGGTAGATGCGGTGTGGTCCGACGATGGTTTCATCCTCCGTTTCCCCGATGCCGACGCAACGCCGGACCCGCACGAGGTGATCGTCGATCCCGCCGAGGTCCGCCAACTCGTACTGGATGAGGTCGGCACCACTGCGGTGTTCTCCGGCCGGTTTCGGGAGGCGGCCGGACGAGCCCTCCTCCTGCCGCGTCGCCGGCCGGGGAAGCGCACTCCTCTGTGGCTGCAGCGCCGCCGCTCCACCAGCCTGCTCGAGGCCGCTCGCCGCTACCCGGCGTTTCCCATCGTGCTCGAGGCATACCGCGAGGTACTCCAGGAGCATTTCGACGTATCCGCTCTCGAATCCGTGCTGCGCGACGTGGCGGCACGGCGTCTCCGGGTTGCCGCGGTGGACACCCCCGGTCCCAGCCCCTTCGCCTCGTCGTTGACGTTCGACTTCGTGGCGTCCTTCATGTACGAGTACGACGCACCGCTGGCCGAGCGCAGGGCGATGGCTCTGACCATCGACCGCTCCCTTCTCCAGGAGCTGCTCGGCGAGCCGGCCCTGCGCGATCTCCTCGACCGCGACGTCGTGGCCCAGGTCGAGGCCGAGGCACAGCGCCTCGCCGAGGGCTACCGGGTATCGGGGGCGGATGCCACCGCCGACCTGCTGCGGGATCTGGGACCGCTCACCACCGCTGAGGTTGCGGCGCGCAGCGTCGATCCGGAGGGGGCCGCCGGGGTGCTTGCCGCCCTCGAGGAGCGGCGGCGGATCGCTCGGGTCCTCAGCCGCGGCGACCCACGCTGGATCGCGGTCGAAGATGCCGCCCGACTGCGGGACGCCCTGGGGATGCAGATACCCCGAGGCATCCCCGAGCCGCTGCTCGAAGGGGTGGCGGACCCGCTCGGCGACGTCGTCTCCCGGTTCGCCAGGACCCATGGCCCATTCACCTCCGATCAGGCCGCCGCAGAGTTGGGCCTCCCCGTTGCGGTCGTCGTCACCGCCCTGGAGAGGCTCGAGGAACGAAGGCGGCTGGCCCGGGGCGCCTTCCGCCCCGGAGGCCACGACCGCGAGTGGGTGGACGTCGACATCCTGCAGCGCCTGCGACGCCGATCACTGGCGGTGCTCCGCCGCGAGGTCGAGGCAGTGGATCACGCTGCGTTCGCCCGATTCAGCGCGGGATGGCACGACATCGGAGGAGGCGGGGCGTCTCCTCTCCGCCTCGGCGACGTGATCCGCCGGCTCCAGGGGGCGGCGATCCCGGCGTCGATCCTGGAGGGCGACGTGCTCGCCTCCCGGATGGACTACTCGCCCGAGCTGCTCGACACCCTGGCGGCGGCCGGCGACGTGGTCTGGGTGGGCCGGGGCGCCCTGGGAGGACGCGACGGAAGAATCGCCCTCTACCTGCGGGACCGGGTGGCCACCTTGTCGTGGCCCCTCGGTGTCCCCACCCCCGATGGAGAGCTGCACGATCACATCCGAGCTCGGCTCACCGAGCGGGGCGCCTCCTTTTTCCGCGACCTCTATGCGGCCACCGGGGGTGGCGACCCCGCCGACACCCTCAGTGCCCTGTGGGACCTGGTGTGGGCCGGGGAGGTGACCAACGACACTCTCGCTCCCCTGCGAGCATTCCTCTGGGGGCGGGTCCGCAAGGTGAGCGGTCGCAAGCCCAGTCTCCCGGGATCGGCGGCACCGCCCGCCGGCTCCGGGCGCTGGTATCTGGTGAGCGATCTCATGGGGCAGACGCCCGGCGCCACCGCGGTCCAGGCGGCACGCGCCGATCAGATGCTCGAGCGGCACGGCATCGTCGGGCGCGACGCCGTGGCAGCCGAGGGCCTACCCGGCGGCTTCTCCGGCCTGTACCCGGTTCTCACCGCCCTTGAGGACGCCGGGCGGGTCCGGCGGGGCTACTTCGTCGAGGGACTCGGCGGATCCCAGTTCGCCCTCCCCGGTGCGGTGGATCGGCTTCGCGCCGGCGACCGCGCCGGCGACGTGGTGGTCCTGGCATGCGCCGACCCTGCCAATCCCTTCGGGGCCGCCCTCCCCTGGCCGGGCCATCAAGGTCAGCCATCCCGGTCGGCGGGCGCCCACGTGGTGGTCGTGGATGGCAGGGCGGCGGCCTTCGTGGAGCGCGGCGCGAGGACGGTCCTTTGCTTCACCGACGACCCCGACATCCTCCAGGCCACGGCCGTCGCCCTTCACGGGCTGGCCGTGCGCCGAATCCGCAGAATGGTCGTCGCCACGATCGATGGCCGTCCTGCGGCCGAAACCGGCCTGGGAGCGGCACTCCTCGGAATCGGCTTCGCCCGCTCCTACAAAGGCCTGGCGGCGCGCCCCTGACCCTCAGGTGCGCAGCGCCGGGCCGAACACCGATGCCAAACGCGCCAGCGAAGGATCGGCCTCAAACGCGGTGACGCGGCGCATCGCCTCCGCAGAGTGACGATGGAACACCGACCACGGCGGCTTGGGAACGAGCCGGAACGGCGCGCTGACCACGGTCTTCTCGGGAAGGTCGATGAGACGGGCGTTGTGGACGAAGCCGCGGCCGCTCTGGATGTCGGACTGCGGGTGTCCCGGGAAGGCACCCCAGGGAGTGACTCCGAGCACGAAATTGGCGGCGGCCCAGAGGTTGACCCCCACCGACCCGTAGCGCAGCCCGCTCACGGCCCGCCCGAGCGCCGGGCCCAGGGATCGCCCGGAGGGGGGGTCGACCAGAATCGTTGCATTGAGGCTTCCCCGGAGCCGCTCGTTGCAGAACTCCACCGCCCGGTCCAGGTAGACGGCCGGATCATCGCCCCCCAGGCTGGTCGTGGCGACCACCCGGCAGAAGGCCTCCTCGGAGAACGCCGGCGCGCTCGCGTCGGGATCGACGTCTTCGATGATGGTGGGCGGTGCGTATCCGGGCCGGCTCACGCCGAACGTGCGCACCCGCTGCGCCCCCATCGTCGCTCGGGCAAGTCGCTGCGCGCTCCCCGGGTAGTACGAGGGACGGTCCGGCAGGGCGGAGAGGGCGGCGGCGATGGCGTCGACGAACTCCTCCCGTTGCGGCCAACGCGCCGGGAGAACCAGCACCTTGGCGGCATTGCAATTGTGGCCGGCGTTCTGTACCAGCTGGGTGACCACGTGCTCCGCCTGGGACATGACGTCTCGGGGCGACCAGCGGCCGGGCACGACGATCACCGGGCTCACGTTGCCAAGCTCCGCGGTGATCCGCTTGGTGAGCAACGGCTCGTTGCGGGCACGCCGTGCCGCACCTTCGGACCCGTCGCCGAACACGATGGCGTTGTAGGTCGACTCCGAGCCGGTCACGTGCACCTCGTCGGCGGCGGGGCTGCGCACCAGGTGCTCGCCGACCGAGGCACCCCCGTAGGCGAACCGCACAAACCCGGCGTCGGCCATCCGGGCGAAGGCGTGTTCGACGTAGGGGCCGATGTACTCGTTGATCGGGTTGAATTTGAGGATGACCACGTGGCCCTCGACGAACAGCTTGTGGATGATGTCGAGGGGCGCGATGGAGGTCACGTTCCCGGCGCCGAGAACCACCGCCACCGCGGCGCTGGCCGTCTCCGGCTTGGTGTGAACGCCTCCCAAGTGACGGCGCGCCTCGGCGTAGCCGACCGTGGGCTCCATTCGGGTTTCGGCGCGCCAACGCGGGTATTGAATGCGATCCCAGGCGTCGCCGGGCATGACGTCCACTACCACCTGTCCGTCGGGGCGCTCCCGAATCGCTCCGTCGGGCAGCGGAACGCCTCCGGTCCGATCGATGCCGGCGAGAGTCGCCGCCAGGAACCGGGCGGTGCGGAGGACGCTCAGCGGACCGGACGCCCACTCCTCGCCGGCGTATGAGCCGTCGACACCCTTGGCCCGAACCGCATCGGCGACCAGGTCGGCGGAGACGTCGGCGTATCTCCTCGCCACCTCGCGCAGATGCTCCCGCTTCTCGTGCAGCGGCGTCTCCATCCACGGGCGGGCGCGGGTGGTCAGCGTCGCCATCGCCCCCTCGAGGGTCGCCACGGGAGTCTCCGGGAACCGTGCGGTCACGGCGCGTCACCCGCGACACGCCGCCTGCCGGCGTCGAAGGCGTCCGTGGTCCCGGCGCCGAAGCCGCTACCCGATCGGGGCGACATCGGGAGCTCGCCCAATCGGCGGACCGGGGCGGGGCTGTCCGAGCTCAGGTTGCGCCGGGGTAACGCGGTCACGACGCCAGGCTACCGGCGGCGCCACACCTCAAGAGGGTGCGTTGTCCGGCCGATGACTAGTCCATGGCCGAGGTGATCGCGCTTCGGGCAGCCTGGACGGACGACTACATCCTGGCTACACCGTCGGCGCCCCATCCAGCTGGAATCGACCGGCTTCCCACCGAGTGGTCGGTGATCGACGGAGCCGTCGTGGGCGGTACCGTGATCGACCATGTCGTGGTCGGACCCAACGGCGTGTTCACGATCAACGTCGACCCCGACCCCCGCCCCGCTTCCGTGGGAGAGGATGGCCTCTACCGAGACGGCGCGCGGGTGACGACCACGGTCAAGCAGGCCCTGATGGCCGCTTCCCGACTGCGTCAACAGCTCGGGCAGCGCGTGTTCGCCTACCCCATCCTGGTCAGCCGCATGGACGCGCCCCGGCACCAACTCGATCGCCTCGGGGTCGTGCCGGGCGACGCCATCGCCGAGTACATCTGGTCGCACCCCGGCCTGCCGATGCGGCGTTCGCAACGACTCGAGGTCCAGTGGGCACTCCGCCGGCCGCTTCGCTGAGATCGGCACCGAGCACCATCTCGGCACGAGGCGGTCGCACCCCCGTACCGGTGGCCGACGTGACCGCGGCATTCTCCTCGGTTTTCGTCGCGTTGTCTGCCGCCCTGGCGGTCACCTACGTAACCGCCCCGGAACTCAGGCTCTGGCTCGGCGGTCGGCGCGGCCTGGTGGACTGGATCACGCTCGTCGCCCTCGTAGCAGCGTTCGGTGTCGGGATCTGGGCGATGCGACGCTCGCCGACGGATGCGGGATTCCCGCTGGTCATTCCGATCGTCGCCGCCTGGGGCGTGGTGGACGAACTGCGCTACTTCACCGGCGCGGTCGGGCTGCATGGCTTGTCGGCATCCGGAATCCAGATCCGAGCGCTCGACGATGTCGGCTCGTGGCTGTCGGTGGTGTCG
>Ga0154791_134_pt2 | contig 22856 bp, 21 predicted proteins | sample Rifle2008BG16ft_FD_105799 | JGI IMG/M metagenome (GOLD analysis project Ga0154791, IMG submission 105799) | Actinobacteria bacterium RBG_16_68_21
CGCCAGCCCCTCACGCGCCCGGCGCACCAACTCCTCGCTCGACTCGAAGGAGGGGTGATCGACCATTCCCGAGACGGTAGCGGCGCCGAGCCGCGATGGTCACGTGAACATTCGGTGAACCCCGAGGCGTAACCTCCCCGCGATGACCGACCTCGTCGATCACATTCGCCGGGACTCTGCCGCCCTGGCCGACGCCGCGGCCTCGAATCCTGCCGCGGCGATCGCCCGCTACGAGGGTTGGACCCAACTCGACCTCCTGGTGCACACCGGCAGCGTCCACCGTCGCACCCTCGAGGTGGTGAGAACCCGGTCTCAGGAGCGCATGGGTCGGGTCTTTCCTCCCGACGAGGCGTGGGGCACGGTGCTCCCCTGGTTCCGCCAGGGAGCGGCGCTCATGGCGGACGCACTGGAGACCACCGATCCGAGGACCCCGGTGTGGGCGTTCGGTCCCGACCCATGCGTCGGCTCGTGGCGGGTCCGCATGGCCCTGGAGACCACGGTGCACCGGTGGGACGCGCAGCGCGCCGTCGGCGACCCCGGGCCGATCGACCCGTTGCTGGCCACCCGGGGAATCGGCGAGTTCGGCGTTCTCTGGGCGGCGGCGCTGCCGACGGGAGGCATCGAGGGAGACCTCGGGTTGCGCGCCACCGACGTGGGGCGCACCTGGACCCTGGCAGTGGTGGAGGGCGCCGCCCGGCTCGCACCGGGCGATGCCGACGACGCGGTGACCGGGATGGCCTCCGGTCTCTATCTGTGGCTGCTCGGCCGTATCCCGCTCGAGGAGATGATCGTTTCGGGGGAGGTGGCGGCCTGGGACCGCGCCATCCATGCTCTCCCCGACGCCAGGAGGTGAGCCCTCTAGGGAGCCAGCGTCGCCAGGTAGGCGGCTATCGCCTGGATCTCGTCGCCGCTGAGCACGATGAACTGCATCTGAGCGCGGGTGACCAGCGCGTCGGCAATGTCTGCAGCGTTCCGCTCGCGGATATCGGGGGCTGCCAGTTCGGGGTTGCCGGTCGCCGCGGCGGTGTGGCAGTAGGCACAACCCACTCCGCCCGCGGTCCGCTGGAATAGCTCCTCGCCCTGGGCGAGCAGGGCGGCGTCACCAGCACCGGCGGCGGTGGTGGTCGGGGCGACCGTGGTCCCCGGTGCCGTCGTTCCAGACCCGGCAGTGGTCGTTGTCGAGGCGACCGTCCCGTCCGCGGCGGCGGTCGTCGTCGTATCAGCAGCGGTGGTGGTGACCGCCCCCGTGGTCGTCGTTGTCCCGTCGCCGGCTGCAGACGCCGACCCTTCGTCGCCGATGGAGGAGGCGACGAACCAGAGCACAGCGCCGGCCACGGCGAGGGCGAGGCCGATCAGGGTCCGGGTGGTCGGGCGGCGATTGGCAGGCATGGGTTCACTCATCATTCGGTCGCGATTGTGGCCGGCGATAGCGGACCGCCGGGTCACAATCTACCTTTCGTGTTCGGACTAGCCGGTAGGTCTACGGAGCCAGAGTGGCCAGGTAGGCGGCGATCGCCTCGATCTGGCCGTTGTCCAAGACTATGAAGCTCATGTTCTGATTGTTGACGAGCTGATTGACGATGGCGTCGTAGCCCTTGCCGCGGATGTCGGGGGAGCCGAGGTCCGGGTTGCCGGTCGCTGCGGCGGTGTGACAGTAGGCGCAGCCGATCCCGCCGGCGGTCCGCTGAAAGAGTTCCTCGCCCTCGGCGATGACGGCCGGGTCGGAGCTGGCAGTGGTCGTGGGTCCGGCGGTGGTCGTTGTGGTGGTGGCTCCAGCGGCCGTCGTAACGGGGGCGGCAGTGGTCGTGGTGGTCGCAGCGGTTGTGGCTCCGCCGGCGTTGGTGGTGATCGATGGTGCGGTCGTGGGGCCGCCCACCGTCGTTGCCGTCGAACCGGTGCCGCCGCAGGCGACGACCAATAGGGCGAGAACCACACCCGCGGCGATCGCGTGCGTCCTTTCAGGTCTGACACTGCTCATGAAACCGCCTTCCTTGAAACCGGGGAGGTAGTGATGTGGCCGGCGGTCTCTTGACCGCCGGCCACATCGAGGTCATCGCTCGATCAACCGGCTGCGGCCGCTGCGGCCGCTGCGGCGACTGCCTCGAGGAACCATCCCTTGGGGCCGGTCATGTCGTTGATCAGAGTTCCCGTGAAGTCCGGGTTGTACTCGACGAAGGCGCCGGAGTGGGTGTCCCCACCGTTGGCGTCCGGGATCCGCACAGAGACGGTCCTGGTCGGCATGTCGAAGACGATCACCTCGGCCGTACCCGAGCTGGTCACCCACAACTCTTCGGGGTGCCAGGGGTTCATGATGTCGTGGTCGATCGTCTGGCCACCGATGTCGTAGTCACGGACGGTCCGGAACGTCTTGGTGTCGATCAGCCCGAGCGATCCACCCAGGTTGAAGGTCATCTCGCCCTTGCCGATGACCCACAATTCGGTCTCGTCGTAGTTGAGGGCGATCTCGTACGGACCGGGAACGCCCGACTGCGCCGCGCCGACCACCCTGTTGGTGGCGTTGTCGATCTTGAATACGGTCGAGGTCACCGAGTCGGCCACGTAGGTGAAGGCGCCATCGGCGGTGAAGGCGAACCCGTTGGGGTAGTTGCCCACACCGTTGATGTAGGTCACCTGACGGGTCTCCAGATCTACCTTGGCCACCGCTCCCGGCACGTAGGGGGCGTTGCCCCGCCCACCGAAGCTGACGTCGAAGTAGAGGTGAGTGCCCGCCGGGTTGGCGTCGATCTGATAGTTCTGGCCGAACAGCAGATCCGCGCCGTACTCCGCCACGATCCGGTTGTTGTCGTTGGGATCCATCAGGAAGGCGCCCGAGTACTGACGCTCGACGATCATCCGGTCGTTGCCGGCAGCGTCGGTGAACCCCTTGATGTGGTGCGCCCCGCCGGTGAAGCCGAGCACCTGAGCGATCGTGCCGGTGCGGGCATCGACGACCAGGATACGTGCACCATCGGGTTCCATCTGCCATGGCTGGCTGCCGTTGCCGGTGGGGACGTAGATCCATCGGCCGTCGGGAGACACGCCCAGGCCGTGGGGAGTGGCGTGGCTCTCGAAGCCGAGGTCGAACTGCCGCGAGTAGACGTGCTCGTGGGTGTCGGCATCGATCACCTGGTACCCGACCAGCGTGAACACCTCAGAGACGAAGCCGGCATAACCGACCCCCTCACTCGTGACGAACACGTGCGGATGGGCCGCCGGGTCCCACGCATCGGGATCGCCGCTGGTGTCGTACGTCGCCAGCAGCTGCACTCCGGCCTTCACCGACGCCGGGGTGTTCCAGCCCTCCGGGGTCGCAGGACCGGTGGGGTTCTCCGTCGCGGTCTGGACAATGACCGTGGGGGCTCCCCCACCAATCTGCCCTTGGAGGTCGCTGATGGTCTGCTGGGCCGTTGCCAGTTCGGCCTGGGCGGCCGCGAGGTCCGCCTGGGCTGCGTCGAGATCGGCCTGGGATGCGCCTTCGCTGCTGCACGCCGCCGTGGCGAATGCCAGGAAGGCGGTGATGGCGACGAGGAGCCGCCAACTTGGTTTCCTCATGGTTTCCTCTCCTGTGAGCCGTTGTGGCTGCTGGCGGCATAGTTCGTTATATGGCGATAATCCAAATAGGGGCGAACGGCCCACGTGTGTCGGGCGGTGGTCATCTCCTCCGGGAAGGGGTTCGGTGGGCCTTCAGCCGACCGCAGTGCCCAAGGTCCAGTCGGCATACATCGCCGCGTAGACGCCCCCGGATGCCAGCAACTCCGCGTGGGCGCCCCGCTGGACGAGGCGACCCTGGTCGAACACCAGCACCTCATCGGCCGCCTCGGCGGTGGCGAGGCGGTGGGCGATGGTGATCGACGTCCTCCCGCTGGTGAGCCGGGAGATCGCCCGCCTCAACCTGACGTCGAGTGCCGGATCGACCGCCGATGTGGCTTCGTCGAGCACCAGCAGATCGGGGTTGGCAATCCACGCCCGCACCAGGGCCACCAGCTGGCGTTCACCCGCCGAGACACTCGAGCCGCGCTCGCCCACCAGCGTGTGCACCCCGTCGGGGAGTTCGTTCACCCAGTCGTCGAGTTCGAGCTCGACGAACGCCGTTGCCACCTGGGCGTCGCTGGCGCTGGGAAGTCCGTAGCGGACGTTGTCGGCGACGGTGCCGGTGAACAGGAACCCCTCCTGAGGCACGAAGGCCACCCGGGCTCGCAGGCTGGCCCGGGCCACCTCCTTGAGATCGATCCCGTCGATGCGGATCACCCCGCGCGTCGGATCGAGGAGGCGCACCAGGAGCTTGGCGAAGGTCGTCTTCCCCGAGCCTGTCTCGCCGACGATCGCGACCCTCTTCCCCGGAGTCACCGTCACTGTGATGTCGGAGAGCACCTCGGGCCCGGTCGGGTAGGAGAACCCCACGTTCTCGAACCCCACGGCGAGCGCCCCGCCGGGGAGATCCTTCGGTTCGGCGGCCTCGGGGATCTCTATGGGGGCGTCGAGGGTATCGATGATCCTTCTCAGCCCGGAGGCGGCGCTCTGGGCGAAGTCGAGGATCTCGACCAGGCTCTGCACCGGAGCGATCAGCAGGTTGACCAGGAACAGGAATGCCAGCAGCACGCCGGCGGTGACACCCTGGTCGGGTCCGATGAGGATGCCCACCGCGATGACGACCGCGGTGAGCCCGGCGGCGAACAACTCCGCGGTCGAAAAGAGCACGTTGCCGAAGTGCGCCGCCCGGAACTGCGCCCGGAACCGCTTCTCGAGGGAATCTGCCACCCGGGTCATGGTTACGGTCTCGGCGCCGTGCGCCCTGACCTCGGGGAGAGCGTTGATCGCCTCGCCCATCACCGCCAGGCTGTCGGCGACGCTCTCCCGTACCCGGTCGTAGCGACGTCGGAGAACGCTCTGGAACCAGAGGAGGACCGTGGCATAGCCGACGATGCCCACCAGGACGATGAGCGCCAGCCGCCACTCGTAGGCTGCCATCACCGCCAGCGAGACCACCACCTGGGTCCCTTCGACCAGGAACATGACCCCGCCCCACTCCATGAACTCCTGCAGCGTGGTCAGGTCCGAGGTGACCCGGGAGACCAGGGCGCCGCGGCGCTCCGTCTGGACATGGAGCACGGAGCGGCCCAGCAGGTGGGAGAAGACTTTGACCCGCATCTGTGAGAGGCCGGTAGAGGCTTGACGGACCAGCCGCACCAGACCGGTCCGGGTCATGATGCCGCCCACCACCACGATGACGAGTCCCACGATCGCCGAGAGGACCACTCCGCGCACGTTGACGTCGTTGCCGGAGAGGATGTGCCGGTCGAGCGTCTGCTGGACGATCACCGGGATCAATACCTGGACCGCGGTACCGCCCAAGTTGAGCAGCAGCACCACCCACAGGCGGCGAGCGATGGTCGGGACCTCGACGAGCGCCCGCCGGATCGCCGCGTAGGTCGAGATGGTCGGCGTCTCGGTGGTCATGACTCACCGGCCATTCGGGCCGCCGCCTCGTGCTCGTATGCCTGGACGAGGCGGGCATAGCCCGGCTGGTCGGCGAGCAACCGGGCGTGGGTGCCCTGGGCAACGACGCGGCCCCCGTCGACGAAGATCACTTCGTCCGAGAGCCGGATCGAGGACGGCCGATAGGCGACGATCACGATCGTCGATGGGAGCTCGGCGGAGCGCAGCCCCCGCAGGATCACCGCCTCCACCGAAGGGTCGACCGCCGAGGTGGCATCGTCCATGATCAGCACCCGGGGCCGCCGTACCAGGGCCCGGGCGAGGGCGATCCGCTGTCGCTGTCCTCCGGAGAGAGACGCCCCGCGTTCCCCGAGCCGGGTGGCATACCCCTCGGGCAGGGCCTCGATGAACTCGTCGGCTCCGGCGAGACGGGCGGCCTCGATGACCCGCTGGCGCGGGGTGGGCACCCCCATGGTGATGTTGCCCTCGGCGGTGTCGTCGAAGAGGAATGCGGTCTGGGCGACGTAGGCGATCTCGCGTGGAAGTTCCTGGCGGGCGAACGACCGCAGATCCCGACCGTCGAGATGGATGCGTCCCGAGCCGGGATCCCACAGCCTGGCGAGGAGGAGGGTGAGGGTGGTCTTGCCGGAGCCGGTGGGACCGACCACCGCCACGGTGCGTCCCGCGGGGATGTCGATGACGACATCGGACAGCACCGCAATGTCGGCCTCGTAGCGGAACCCGACCGAGTCGGAGTCGACCGGGGCCGCTCCGGCTTCGGGGTTGGCGAGCGTGTGCCCGTAGACGACCATCTCATCTGCGGCGAGCACTGCGGCGACGCGATTCCATCCGGGAATGGCCGCGGCGAGGTCGAAGAGGACGAAGGCGATCAGCTGGATCGGGAACGCCAGCAGCGACAGGAGATACAGCGCGGTGACGATGTCACCGGGAGAGATCGCCCCGGCCCGCACACGCGAGGCACCGACGAGGAGAAGGATCAGGCTGATCGCCGGGATGAGCACGGTGATGACCGTCCGGTAGGTCTCCCACTTGACGCCGACGTAGATGCTGCGATCTCGCAGCTCGTCCGAGGCGACCCGGAGCCGCTCCGTCTCGTGGTCCTCGCGTCCCAGGGACTTCACGGTGAGCGCGCCGTCGAAGCTCTCGTGGGCGATACCGGCCACCAGGCCCAGCTGCGTCTGGATTCCCTCCCAGGCGGGATACAGGGCGATGGCGGATCGAATCTCCACCGCCACTACGACGGTCATCCCGACGAGGGCCACCAGCCCGAGCCACAGGTCGATGAGGGCGAGCATGATCACGGTACCGATCACCAGCAGGGAGACACCGGTCGAATACGGCAGCGGGGCAAGGACCCCGGTGGCCCGCTCGGTGTCGTTGTCGGCCACCGAGAGCAGGTTGCCTATCGACTGGCGGGCGAACCATCCCAGCTCCAGTTCGAGCTGATGGGCCACCAGCTGCCGGCGCAGATCCTGCTGATTGCGGAGCTGGAGCCAACCGGCCGCGGTACGGCGCAGCACGATGGCGCCGGCCTTCCACAGCGACACCCCGAGCACCGCGGCGATCACCGGGACGACCTTGCCGGAGCTCGATTGGCCGTCGCGCAGCACCGGCAGGATGGCGGTGTCGGTGATCCACCCGATCACCATCGAAGCAGCGATGATCGCCGCAGCGAACATCGCCGCGCCGGTGACGGCGAGCGCGAACGACCAAGGCCGTGCCTTGACGAACCGGGCGACGATGCGGAACCCACCGCCGAGCACCTCTCGGGCGGTGGGCGGCCGCTCCTCGAGAGTCACAAGCGGCCAGATTAGAGCCGACGAAGGCGGCCTCTAACCGAATCGGTACCCGACACTGCGCACCGTGGTGATCCACGAGGCGCGCTCTTCGCCGAGCTTGGCGCGCAGGCGGCGCACGTGGACGTCGACGGTCCGGGCGCCGCCGAAGTAGTCGTATCCCCACACCCGGGACAGCAGCTGCTCGCGGCTCCACACCCGCCCCAGGTTGGTGGCGAAGAAGCGGAGCAACTCGTATTCCATGTAGGTGAGGTCGACGGGGTGATGACCAATCGTGGCCTGGTAGGTCGCCAGGTTGAGCGACAGATCCTTGAAGACGATCACCTCGTCGGCGCTGACGCCGCCCGGTGCCGTCGCCAGCCGCCCGGCGCGCATTGCCACCTCGGCGGGATCGATCGGGCTCAGCAGGAAGTCGTCGAAGACCCCATCGGTGAGGGCGGAGATGTGGCGCCGGCCGGCGACGACGAGTACCGGGGTGGTCCCGGCATCCTTGACCCGGCGGGCGACGGCCAGTCCGATCGCGGGATCGTCGGCGAGCTCGACCACCATCAGACCCCAACCGTCGGGCGGCTCGGCCTCGACGAGGGCGGCGGCGTCGTCCACCGGAACCGGCCGATACCCGGCCGTGACCAGGGCCTCGACCAGCGAGGCCGATGCGCTGGGTGGGTAGATGGCTACAAACATCCGACTCTCTTGCTGGCAACTGGCAACGGTAATCGGCGACGGGCAACGGGTATGGGTAACCGAAGCCTGGCGGCACCAGCCGCCAGGGTTCAGAGTATCGGCAAATACTCCTCGATCTCGTAGCGACTCACGTGGCGCTGGTAGCGATCCCACTCGGCTCGCTTGTTGCGGAGAAACCACTCGAAGAGGTGCTCCCCGAGTGCTCCGGCGACCAGCTCGGAGTTCTCCATGGCGTCGAGTGCCTCGGTGAGGCTGCCGGGGATTCGCCTGATGCCCGCGGCGGTGAGTTCTTCGGAGCTGAGACCCGCCACGTTGGAGGTGACCTCCGGGGGCAGCTCGTAGCCGTTCTCGATCCCGGCAAGGCCGGCGGCGAGTATCACCGAGAAGGCGAGGTACGGATTGCACGCCGGGTCGGGCGAGCGGTACTCCATCCGGGTGCTGGTCGGCTTGCCCTTCTTCGGCGTGGGGACTCGCACCAGGGCCGACTGGTTGTTGCGAGCCCAGGTGATCCACACCGGGGCGTCGAATCCGGAGACCAGCCGCTTGTAGGAGTTGACCCACTGGTTGGTGATGGCGGTGATCTCGGCGCCGTGGTGGAGCAGACCGGCGATGAATCCCCGTCCCACCTTGGAGAGCCCGAACTCCCCGCCGGCCTCGTGAAAGGCGTTGCGATCGCCCTCGAACAGGGATAGGTGGAGGTGTAGGCCGCTGCCGTCGAACCCTTCGAGGGGCTTGGGCATGAAGGTGGCGTAGATCCCGTGCTCCATCGCCACCTCCTTGACGGCGAGCCGGGTGGTCATGAAGGCGTCGGCCATGGTGAGGGCGTCCGTGTAGCGCAGGTCGAGCTCGTGCTGGCTCGGCGCCACCTCGTGGTGGGACGACTCGACGGGGATGCCCAGGTTCTCCAGGGCCATGATCGTGCGCCGCCGGTACTCCTGGGCGACGTCGAGCGGCGTCAGGTCGAAGTAGCCACCCCGGTCGAGGGTACGGGGATCGGTCCCGGAGTCGGCGAAGTAGAAGTACTCCACCTCGGGCCCCACGAAGAACGAGAAGCCGAGGTCGGCGGCACGCTGCAGGTTGCGTTTGAGGACGAACCTCGGGTCACCCTCGAACGGCTCGTCGTCGGGGGTGGTGAGATCGCAGAACATCCGGGCCACCCCGGCCTGGTCGTCGCGCCATGGGAGGATCTGAAAAGTGGTCGGGTCGGGGTGGGCGAGCATGTCGGCCTCCTGGACCCGGGAGAATCCGTCGATCGCCGACCCGTCGAACTGCATGCCTTCCTCGAACGCGGTCTCCAGTTCTGCCGGGGTTATCGCGAAGGACTTGAGGAAACCGAGCACGTCGGTGAACCACAGACGGATGAAGCGAATGCCCCTCTCCTCGACCGACCGCAGCACGTATTCGGTTTGCTTGTCCAAGGTGACCTCCGGGGCGGCATGGTACGGACGGGGCGCTGCTCTGAGAAGGGGAGGAGGGGTTTGGAAACAGAGCGTTCACACACCGGCAATCGCAACGAAACCCCTCCGCGGTAGAACGACACATCCGAATCGGAGCGAAAGGAAGTGACCATGCCGTCGGCTACCGACGTGATGAAGATGCTCGCCGACGGCGAGTACGAGTTCGTCGACCTCAGGTTCTGCGACCTGCCCGGCCAGGTGCAGCACTTCACGGTCCCGGCTTCCGAGGTGTCACTCGACTCGTTCGAAGAGGGGTTCGGCTTCGACGGATCTTCGATTCGCGGATTCCAGGCCATTCAGGAGTCGGACATGCTCCTGATTCCCGATCCGGATACCGCGGTCGATGACGCCTTCCGCGACCGGCCCACTCTCATTCTCTACTGCTGGGTGCGCGACCCGATCACCGGCCAGCCGTACGAGAAGGACCCGCGCTACATCGCCCAGAAGGCCGAGGCCTATCTGCTGACCACCGGACTGGCGGACGTCTCGTACTGGGGCCCGGAGGCCGAGTTCTACATCTTCGATTCGGCTCGCTTCGATCAGAACCAGTTCTCCGCCTTCTACGAGGTCGACTCCGACGAGGGTGCCTGGAACAGTGGTACCGATGAGCCGGGTGGCAACCTCGGCTACAAGCCGGGGTACAAGGAGGGGTACTTCCCGGTGCCCCCGACCGATCACTACCAGGACCTTCGCTCGGAGATGGCGGCGCGCCTCGGCGACGCCGGCATACATGTGGAGGTGCAGCACCACGAGGTGGGCACCGCCGGTCAGTCCGAGATCGACATCAGGTTCGGGACACTGCTGCAGACCGCCGACCGGGTGACGCTCTTCAAGTACATCGTGAAGAACACGGCGTGGATGTACGACAAGACGGTGACGTTCATGCCCAAGCCGATCTTCCAGGACAACGGCTCGGGGATGCACTGCCATCAGAGTCTCTGGATGGATGGCAAGCCGCTGTTCTACGACGAGAAGGGCTATGCCGGGCTGTCCGACATGGCCAGGTACTACATCGGGGGACTGCTCCACCACGCCGGAGCGCTGATGGCGTTTGCCGCTCCGACCACCAACTCGTACCGGCGTCTGGTACCCGGCTATGAGGCACCGGTGAATCTGGTGTACAGCCAGCGCAACCGTTCGGCCGCCATCCGCATCCCCACCTACAGCCGCAAGCCGGCGGCGAAGCGACTCGAGTTCCGCTGTCCCGATCCCTCCTGCAACCCGTACCTGGCGTTCTCGGCGATGCTCATGGCCGGCCTCGACGGGATCGCCAAGAAGATGGATCCGGGTGCCCCGGTGGACAAGGACCTCTACGACCTGCCCCCGGAGGAGCTGGCCAATGTGCCCTCGGTTCCCGGGTCGCTCGAAGAGTCGCTCGCTGCGCTGGAGGCAGACCACGAGTTCCTGCTCGCCGGTGACGTCTTCACAGAGGACCTGATCCGCGACTGGATCGCCTACAAGATGGCGCACGAGGTGGATGCCATCCGGCTCCGCCCCCATCCGTGGGAATTCAGGCTGTACTACGACTGTTGAGAAGCGAGTTCTGGAGGAGGGGGCGCCTGAGAGGCGCAGCCGAAAGGTTGCGCCTCTCGTCATTGTCACACTCACGGCTGACTGGAAGCCGCCGGTCTTCAGTTGGGGCCGCCCCAGGCCGAGCGGAGAAGGCGACAGACCGGACGCCTCGATCACCGTGGTGCGTCGGTGCGGTCAGAGGGCGCAGGTTCAGGGCCCACGGTCCACGGGTTGACTGGATGCCGCGACCGCACGACCTCCGGCAAACGGTGAGCACGCTCGTGCCTCCACATCTCGACGCCGACTTGGACCGGGTGGGGAGACCGTGTTCTCGACGGTGGGTGGACGCGTCCTGCGGCATCAGGCTGTGACGCTGAGGTCTGTCTCGCGACACAGCGCTCATCCCGCGGGGTACCGGAGCAAGTTTCCCTCCCAGGCCCAGATCGATCCGTCGGGGCCGATCGTGAGAAGGTACGGGAGGTCGCCGGAGCGCACCGTCCACTCGACGCCCTCGAAGACGACCAACTCGAGACCCGCCCCATTCGGTCGGAGCACGTATACGACTCCGGTAGCGTCGATCCACAGCCGATGGCCGAGGTCGAAGCCGTCGTGTCCGGGAACGAGGAGGACACCCTCGTGGATCGTCCACTCCGAGCCGTCGTACTGGACGACGAACGGGCCTCGACCATCTCGAGCGGTGACGATCGTCCAGACGTCGCCGTTGGGGGCCACGGCGATGTCTCCCACCATCTCAATGGTCGACGTCCCGATGTGGTCGATGACCTCCCAGACACCTTCGTGGTAACGCGCCATTCCCTTCCCGGGAAGCGTCCATCCCCCGCCGTGGCTGCCGATCCACACCGAACCATCGACCCCGACCGCCATAGAGTCGATGATGTCCAACGGAGGCTGCTCGATCGGGGTCGCCGTCCAGGTTCCTTCTACCCGCTCGAAGGCGACCATCCGCAGGCTGTCGTCGGCTGCGAAGCCTCCACTGGCGAACACCGGCCCACGCGACCGAGACGCCACCGCGTCTGCCGGTCCCTCATCGACCACGGTCCACCGGTTGCCGTCCAGATAGGCGACACCTTCGTCGGTGGCCACCCATACCGTGCCGGCGGGCCCGAGCGTCAGGCTCTGGATGCCCGCAGCGGGAAGCCCATCCGGCGCGGAGTATTGCTCCCACACTCCGTCCCCGTAGTGCCACACGGTGTCCCAATCGACTCCCCACACCTCGTCGTCGGAGACGGGGAGCAGCAGGTCGAGCCCGTACAGGGTCATCGCTTCGGGATCGGGGAGCACCTGCATCCACTCGCCGTCGACCAGCTCCAACAACTCCGGTCCCCTGCCCAGGAACACACCGTCGGCGGTGACCGCGAGATCGGCGATCACCCAGCCCGAGGCGTCCAGCCCGGATTCCGGGCCGTAGGTCGTCCATGTTTGTCCGGCGAAGCGGGCGACCATGAGGTCGCCGTCGTAGTCGTCGACGAAGGCAGCCCACACCGTCCCATCGGGTCCAATGGCGACCGAGGTCGGATCGAGGCTGGTCGCCGGACCGGGAAGGACGTGGGTAGACCATGTGCCGGAGTGGAGGCTGAACAGGCGAGGACCCTGTCCGCCTCTCGGTTCTGTGGCCAGCCACGGGTTCCCACCTGGCTCGATGGCCAGGGCGTGGATGGCGCTGATGACATCCACGCCGAGGTCAGCCACCTCATAGCCGACCCACTGGGTGCCGTCGTAGCGGACGACCGCAAAGAGGCTCCAATCGCCCGGTGCTGTCTCAAGGGTTGCCTCGGTTACCCATACTCCGCCGAGGTCGTCGGCGGCGACGAGCGAGTCGGCGCTCACGGCGACCGCGGTCTCGAACCACGCCGAGCCGTTCCATTGCAGCAGTCCGGCGCCTTGGACGGACGCCCAAAGGGTTCCGTCGGAGGCCTCCGCCATCGCGTAGGTGTCTCCCAACCCTGGAACCTCGATCACCTCGGCAAAGGTGGTGCCGTCGAACCGGACGACGAGTGACCCGTACAACCACACCCCGCCGTCTCTGGCAGGGGCGATGTCGGCGAAGATCCCAGGATCGAACCAGGCATCGTCGGCGACGGTCCACCTCGTGGTCTCGTCGATGGAATGGTCGTATCGGAGCAGGCCTGCGGGTCCGTAGCCCCAGATCACACCCGACGCATCGGACACGACACTCCCGAAGAACTCTGGGCCCGAGGCCACGACCTCGAGGCCGGAGGGGGTGAGCGGCACGCTCACATCCACCGAGGTCGGCAGGGAGGTCGACGGCCGGGAGTTGATCGTGGTGTTGGTCGGCTGGTCGACGACGGGGCTCTGGCCGCCCTGGACAGCGACGATCACCAGGACACCGCCGATGATCACAACCGCCGCAGCGGCCGAGGCCACGGCCACCCACCGAGGGACGTGGGACCGAGACGGGCGGTCGAGGACCGGCCGCACCGGGCCTGCCCCGACCCGCTGGGTGCGAACGTCGTCGACCGCGGGCGCCACCATGGTCGCGTCGAGCTGTTGGCCATAGCCGCTGAGTTGCCGCATCACATCGGTCACGGTGTCACCCCCAAGGCTCGTCGCAGCCTCCTCAACGCTCGTTGCTCATGCTCCTGCACTGATCCCCGGGCAATCCCAAGGAGGTCGGCCACCTCGGCATGCGTCCACTGGAAGCAGTGGAGGAGGATGACCACGGTTCGCTGGTGCTCGGAGAGACGCTGCAGCGCCCGGGGAAGAGCGGGCTCCACCCACGGCCAACGCCCCTCGTCCACCTCGGGAAAGAGGGGGCGAGGGAGGCGTCGGCGAGGGCGGGAGTGGCACCCGACGCGGTAGAGGTATCCGGCCGGGTTCTCCATCACCCGTACCCGGTCCCAATGCTGCCATGCGTACACCATCGCCGCCGCCGCCGCCTCTTGACCGATCTGAAACCCGAGCGTGGCCACCAGCCCTCTTCGAACCTGCGGCTCGAGCCGACGGAAGAAGGCGGTGAAGCTATCCACCTGGGCCTGATCGACGGTCATCCCGATTCCCTGCCTCGATGAGTAAGGGTTCTCGACCGGCACTCCGTAAGACAGCGTATTGGGCGGACCACGATCCCGTCATCCATCGAGCCCGTCGGCGGCCAGGAAGAAGTCGGTGACGAATTGGTGCCCGGCGGCGGTCATCGGGCGTCCGTCGGGTAGGACGAAGCGTTCGTCGCGGGTCTTGTTTCCGTTGGGTCCGTTCAGTACCCCCGCCGAGTCCACGACGGTCGCCCCGTGGGCAGTGGCAGCATCATCGATCCCCTCCCAGGAACCCTCGAGGGCCACAGCTCTCAGCTCCGGCCAGAAGTCCAGGTCAGCTCATTGCTCCAATTGGATCGGGGCGATCGCCTGGTTGGGGATCAAGACGATCAGTACGACAGGTTTCCAACCCGCTTTGGCCCCAGCGTCGCCATGCTTCCCGTTCCGGGTGAGGGAAGGACGCTTTCCCCCTGAGTCCTCCCAAGAGTGAAGTTCTCCAATGCCGCAGGCCGAGCGGAGGGGCAAGGACCGGGGCATCGTCCCGACGTGCTCCGGCCAGTCGCCAACCGCCGCCTCGCTTCGCGAGGTACTCAGCCGTAGATCTCGATCTCCACCGCTCCTGTATTGCCACCCGTCGAGGTCGCCACGTCGAAACGGAACACCTGCCCGGTCACCTGCAGGTCGGCGACGGACAGGCCCGGCCCAGACGGGAACGGCCCGTAGGTCTCGCCGTCGTCGACGGTGACGGTGAACGAGGTGGTGATCGAGGTCCCGTCGGACATCTCGCGAGTGCGGAACCCCACGCCGCTCACCGGGGTGGGGGCACCGAGATCGATGGTGATGAAGGCGTCGTCGCCGTCGCCGCGGCTCGACCACTCGGTGGCCAGGGAGCCGTCGATGGCGTTCCCCTCCTGGAAGGTGTCGGAGTACTCGCTGCTGACGTCGGCGATGGTCGCCCCGAGGGCGACGTTGGTGCGCGCCGCCACGCCCACTCCGGGGGTGGTGAACTCTCTGGTGTCGCTGCGGTAGAGCGTGCCGTCGGCGGCAACACCGCTCAGCCGGTAGAAGTACGTGGTCCCCGGCTCGAGGGGGACCATGACCGGGTGGTGATTGCGATGAGCGCCGCCGGCCATGTCATCGTCGGTGGCGATACCGCCGAACGTGTTGTCGGGTCCGAAGGTGACGGCGCAGACGACATCGATCGTCGTGTCGAGGCGAAGCACCGCAGCGGTTCCCGAGGGATCGGACTCGACCACCACGTCACCGGCGAGGATCTCGGTGAAGTCGCGCACCCCGTCTGGTGCGGCGAGGGTGGTGCCGCCGCCGCCCATGGCCCCGCCGCCGGTGTCGGTTGTCGCTGTGTCGCGAGAGATGAGGATGCCGAAGATCACCGGGATCACGAGGATTCCGATGGCGGCGAAGATCAGGAGTATCCCGCGGGAACTCGTCTCCGGTTCGGGTGTCTGGTCTTCCATGTCAGCTCCCGTCACGTGGTGCCTCGACTTCCGCTGTGTTGATTCTCATCGATCCCCAGAGACCCGTGATCGCGAGCAGAATCACCGCCAACCCCACCCAGCCGGCCATGGCCACGCAGGCGCGCTCCAGGGCCACCGGTAGGGATGAGGGAAGGATCGGCGCGGTGAGGGTCGCCATGGACCGTCCCGAGTACAGAACGAGGCCGATCCCCGACAGCAGCGCCGATGCCCAGGCGCGTAGCGGATGGCGGTCGAAGCCGATGGCGAGGACCGCCGCCACCACCGCCAGGGCAGGCACGAGCGGCGTCAATGGGATCACCCGGCCGGGTGCCGGGGTGGCGAGGTACTCGGCTGTTGCCGCCAACAATGCGAAGCCCGCGGCGATGGCGGCGGCGACGGCGATCGGGAGGATGCGACCTCTCCGGAGGAACATGAGGGGGGCGAGGCCGACCAGACCGAGCATGATCGGACCCACCGGGTTGGCCGAGGGGAACCACAAGAGCTGTCCGCTGACGGTCGTCTCGACGCCGTCCACCACGATCGGAAGATCCCAGGGGAATACGATCTCGGCGCGGGTACCACCGACGGTCGGTGGGAGGTCGGGGCTCATCCAATGGGTGCGATGGTCATGCCAGGCATAACGGCCGCCGCTCCCGACTTGTGTCCACACGGGAGTCGCGGTCGCCGAGGCACTCGCCGGGGTGCCACCAAGGCCGAAGCGACTCCGATTGATGTAGAAGGCCGGCGAGTTCTCGTTGGCCCACACCGTGCCGTCGGCATCGAAGCGCAGATAGGGCTCGTGGAAGTAGCCAGTCACCGCGGCGGTGTGGCCAGGCACCACAGCGAGGTTGAGGAAGGCGTCGCCCGCGACGACTTTGACCTCGGCGTATGGTGTGAAGGGAGCGACATCGGTGACGCGGGACTGGTAATTGGTCGGTTCGGCGGGGTCGGCCCACGCCGGGCCGGCTCCGCCGACGATCACCAGAAGCGAGATCGCCAGGACGGCGGCGGCTCGCCTTGCGGTGCCGGTCGTGGTCGTCATCGGCTCACCGATGTCGGGGCCGGCCGGCCCCCATCTTCGTGGGAGCGTCGGTTCCACTCATGATCCGGCGACCCCGGCGCGGTGGGTGGTGAAACCCAGGACCAGACGGCCCTGGATCTCGGCGAGGACCGCCCACCCCTGGTCGATGTCGCATTCGCCGGCGGTGGCAAGGAGCCCCGCCCATTCCGCGAAGATCTCGCCGATGCGGGAACGCACCATCGCCTCGGCATCGGTGAGCCCGGCCGCCAGTCTGCCGAAGAGACAGCTGTGGGGAAGCTCGCCCTTTTGTCTGGGGTGGCCGTCCGAGTCCACACAGGCTTCCCGAATCCGACGGACCCGCTCTTCGGGCGAGGTCTCGGCGTCGAGGGCCGGGAGGATCACCAGCTCCTTGAAACGTTCCCAGGCGCCGTCTACCGCGGCGATGGTGAGCTCCTCCTTCGACTCGAAGAAGTGATAGAAGCTTCCCTTGGCCACTCCGGCTTCCTCGCAGAGCGTCTGCACGCCGACACAGTGGTACCCGAGGTCGTGGAACAGCGCGGTCGCCGCCGATATGAGTCGCTCGCGGGGATGATCCCCGGGGGAGTATTTGGGGGTCACGTCAGTTCCACAGCTTGAGCAGCCAACCGGTGAAGAGGTGGAAGTTGTAGGTGACCATGAGCAGCCCGAGGGCGATCATGATCACCGCGCTCACCGCGCCGATGGTCGGCCGGGCCTTCTCCATCCACTTGACCAGGGGAACCGCCTTGGTGACCAGCCAAGCGGCGAGGAGGAAGACCAGGCCCACCGCGGCGGAGAACACCAGCATCACCAGGCCCCCGATCACCGGCGACCCGGTGGCACCCGCGTAGAGCAAGAGCGCCGAGAGCACCGTGGCGCTGAAGCATGAGAGGCAGCCGACGGCGAAGGTGGATCCCATCATCGCCGAGCCGGCCCATCCCTGGCGTTTCGCCGGCCGGTTGAACCCGGGCATCTTGCAGACCACCGGTACGTTCGCCTGTGCCGCCACCCTGAGGCCGAGCAGGATCACCGCCACACCGGCGACGATCGACACCGGCCGCGCCCAGTCACCGATGTTCTCCAGGCGGCTCAGCGATTCTCCAACGTACCCGGCGAACACCCCGCCGGTGGTGTAGATGGCGGTGAACCCGATGATGAACCACAGGCTGGTTGTGACCAGCTTCCGACCCGCCTTCTCCTTGCTCTCGCCGGAGGCGGCGGCACCGGCGAGGACCGCGGTGTAGTAGGTCGCCAGCAGCAGGAGGCACGGCGAGAGGGCGGTGAGCATTCCTCCGAAGATCGCCAGCAGGGCGGGAATGGTGAGCGACCCACTGGTGATTCCCAGCCTGCCGGCCTCGGTGCCGAGGAGCCCGATCCCGAAGGCGTCGTTGAGGCTCCACGTCATCTGTCCCGCCGGATCGGCGATGGCGAACGCGAGGACGTCGCCCTCGTGGACTTGGGTACGGCCGCCGTCTTCGGCGGCGTACAACAGCTGGGAGACACGGTGGTGGTCGGAGGACTCCACCACGGTGACCTTCATCGGGGCGAGGTCCCGCCCATCGGAAGTGACGGTGATGGGAGGAATCTCGGCCGGGAGGATCCCGGTGTGGATCGTCTCGAACATGAGGAACCCGATCGCGGGGGTTCCGTCCGTGTTCGGCTCGGACCGCCCGCTCCATTCGAAGTACCACGAAGGCGTGAAGAGCACGTCGACGGTGGCGTCGTTGTCGCCCACCGTGCGCAGCAGCCGCTCGGTCATCTCCGCCTGGGAGAGCACGGTGGCGTCAGGCCCGGCGGTACTCGACGTCGCCTTGGTGAGGAGGATCCCCAGGCCGACTCCGAACACGATCACCAGCGCCAGCGCCGCCATCCCCGCCCTCCGTCCCACCGATCCCCCAGAGGGCGTCGGCCTGAGTGGCGACGGCGCCGCTTGGGGCTTGTTCATCAGGTCGGTCATGATCGGCTCCTCCTCAAACGGGCCAGATGTACAGGGACAGGGTGAATTCGGTCGATGGAACGTCGGGGAGTTGGACCGTCTGGATCAGCTCCCAGGGGCCGAACATGAAGAAGTCGAAGTCGCTTCGGTAGTGGCCGCCGCCGGCGCTTTCGGCGACGGTGGTGAAGGGCCCATGCCCCATGATGAACATGTCGTATACCAGGCTGATCTCGGCGTCGGTCACCGGGACGCCCCCACTGGTGAGGAAGAAGTCGGCCTGGGCGGCGAAGTCGATCGGTGGATATGGGGTAAGCGTGACGACGACCTCCATCCCGTTGTCCAGCGGGACGGCGCCGCCGTTGTCGATCGGCACCCAGCCGTCACCCACCAGGTACTTGATCCGGCGGGGACCCTCGTCGTCGTTGCGGGCCGGGGTGAGGGCGTCTTCGGGCGACGTAGGCTCTCCCCCGGAGCCGCCCTGTTCCACGATCACCACTGGTTGGCCGGCGGCGTCGGTGGATCCGGTGGCCAAGGTGGTGACGGTGAGATCCGGCACGTCGAGGGCGGCGTGACTCGACAACTGACGAGCCACCGCCACCGGCGTCACCAGCAGGAAGAGCGCCACGATGGTCAGACCGACCGTGCGGCGCAGGCGGAACTCGCCCCGTTCGTTCCCCGTGAACTGCATCGGGCGCATCGTGGCGGCGAGACGACCGGTCAACTAGGGCCGGTGTGCCCTTCGACCGGGGTCGCGATGCTCAGCCGGTGACGGTCGTCGAGGTGTTGCTCACCAGATTCTGGACCGTTGCCCGGATGTCATCGATGGCGGCAAGGACCTGATCGATCTCGACTTGGAACTCGGCCACAGCGGTGCGGCGGAGGGTTCCATCATCGGGGGCTTCGAGGCCGAGCACGATGTCCTCGACCTTGGGAGAGAGATCCGAAACCTGGATCACCAACTCGACGTGACCCGCAGCCAGGTCCGGGGGAACTCCCTCGACCTGAGCGACGTCCGTTTCCCACCCGCCGATCTCATCCTGGAGGTCGATCAGAGCGGTGCGAGTCTCGGCGAATGTCGCCTCGCGATTGTCCCAACGCTGGTTGATCTGGACGGCCTCGTCGGCATATGCCGCAGCCTGGCTCTGGAAGATGTCCAGCGTGACCATGAAGGCCGCGATCTCGTTGGGCAAGGTGGTCGTCGACGACGTCACATCCGTCGGGAAGGGCGGTTCGACCGTTGTGGAGCCGGTCGGGTTGTCGGCCGGCTCGATGCTGTTCACGAAGGTATAGGTGAGCAGCACCATCGCCGCGATGATCAAGGGCAATACCCAACGGCCGTGTTTCGGATCAGGGTTCACCACGAGCGAAACGGTAGTCCAACAGACGGGTTTGTCGGTTTCACGCGCACCCCAGGCGACGTTCCACGGACCGGCGATGACCGATGGGCGATGAGCGAAAACCCGCTCAGACCGTCTCTTGCGGGCGGCGGGCAGCGGGCCGCCGGTAGCCTTTCCTCATGGAACTCCGCGGGATCACCGCACTCGTCACAGGCGGGGCGCGCCGGGTCGGCAAGGCGATCGCACTTGGACTGGCCGAGTCCGGCTGCAACCTGGTCCTTCACTTCAACCGTTCGGCAGACGAGGCGGAGGCGACCGCGGATGAAGCCAGGGCCTTCGGTGTGAGCGTCCGGACGGTCGGCGCCGATCTCGCCACCGATGCTCCCGCAGCCGTGTGGGGCGCCGCTGAGTTGGCGCCGGTGCGGGTGCTGGTGAACAGCGCCGCCATGTTCACCGAGGACTCATTGGCCGGTGTGGAGCGCGACACCCTCGAAAAGACGCTGGCGGTCAATCTCATCGGCCCGGTGCTGCTCACCGCGGCGTTCGCCGCCGCCATTCCCGACGGCGTCGACGGGGCCGTGGTCAACATCACCGACTGGCGGACGGCCCGGCCCTATCCGGATCACTTCTCCTACTCGGTGTCCAAGGGCGCTCTGGACACGTTCACCCTCGCCGCCGCCGAGGTCCTGGCGCCCCGCATCAGGGTGAACGCGGTGGCACTGGGGGCGATCCTGCCTCCGGCCGGCAAGGACTCGGCCTACTTGAAGGCGCTGGCCAGAGAAATCCCGGTGGAGCGCATCGGCGGAACCACTCCGGTGGTGCAGGCGGTGCGAGCCCTCTTGGAGAACGACTTCGTGACCGGCGAGATCGTGAGGGTCGACGGCGGGGCGCATCTGAGGTGACAACGGCCTGAGGCCATTGTCACCGATAGCGGCTGCCCGCTGCTCGCTGCCGGCTGCCGGCAAGAAGAGGTCCGGTCGGGGTTTTGCCTTTCGCCCATCGCTCTCTACTCGTAACCCCCGCCGGCCTCTCTGACATGTGGGACGCCCCTACCCTTTGGCCCCATGGACCGCGTCGTCATCGAAGGGCTGCTGTTGCAGGGGATCGTCGGGATCAATCCGGGGGAGCGAACCGACCCGCAGGATGTGCGGGTCGATGTGACCATGTGGGCCGACACCCGCCCGGCCGCAGCCAGCGACGACATCGGCGACGCGGTCAACTACCGGACGGTGGCCAAGGCGATCATCGCTCATGTGGAGACGGGCTCGCCGATGCTGGTCGAGCGCCTCGCCGAGGAGATCGCGGGCATCTGCCTGGAGACCGACGACCGCATCGCCGAGGTGGAGGTGGAGGTTCGCAAGCCGGGCGCGGTTCGTTTCGCCGACGCCGTCGGCGTGATCATCCGGCGGGGGAGGACGCAGTGAAGGCGGTGATCTCGGCGGGGAGCAACATCGACCCGACGAGGAACCTGCCGAGTGCGATCGCCCGACTGCGGAGACACCACGCCATCCGCGTACTCGGCGTCAGTCCGACATATGCAAGCGCCGCCGTCGGGCCGGCCGGTCAACCCGACTTCACCAACGCCGCGGTGCTGATCGAGACCGACCTCGACCCCGGCACCCTGAAGAGCGAACTGCGCCTCCTCGAGCAAGCCCTCGGGCGAACCCGCGCGGGCGACCCCTATCAGGCGCGAACCATCGACCTCGACATCGTTCTCTACGAGGGCTTCTCCGGCAATGTCGATGGAACCCGCATCCCCGATCCGGAACTGGCGGAGCACGCCCATCTCATCGTGCCTGCGGCCGACGTGGCGCCTCGCTGGGAATACGGGGAGGGCAATTCGCGCTTGATCGACCTCGCAACACCATTTCACGATCGGATATCCCGCATCATGGACACCCAGCTCACGCCGGTACGCAACGAGCACTACGCCAGCGAACGTGGGATGGAGGCTGCGGTCGACGAGGTGTACGACCCCGAACTGGAAGCCAACGTTCGCGAGATGATCGTGCAGCTCGGTGAGGACCCGGAGCGAGAGGGGATGGTGCGTACGCCGCTGCGAGTCGCCAAGGCGATGGACTTCCTGACCAGCGGATACACGACCTCGCTCGACGAGATCGTGAACAATGCGATCTTCGAGAGCGATGCCGATGAGATGGTGCTGGTCAAGGACGTCGAGTTCTACTCGCTGTGCGAGCACCACATGCTGCCCTTCTTCGGCAAGGCCCACGTCGCCTACATGCCCGACAAGAGGATCATCGGCTTGAGCAAGATCGCCCGGATCGTCGACCTCTACTCACGGAGATTCCAGGTGCAGGAGCGGCTCACCAACCAGGTGGCCGACGCCATCGAACAGGTGCTCGACCCGCACGGCGTCGCCGTCGTCATGGAAGCCAGTCACTTCTGCATGATGATGCGCGGGGTGCAGAAGCAGGGATCCTCGATGATCACCTCTGCCATGCGAGGTGGGTTCCGGTCGAACCCGTCGTCGCGGGCGGAGTTCATGAACCTCATCCGCGACTGATCCATCGCCCGGATCGGGTGGCGCGTCGACCCCATTGCATCACCGCGTGGTGCGGGATACGTTCCCCCGGTGTCACGCCCCACCCGTCCACGGCGTGCCGGTGTCCTCACGGTTCGTCTTGCCGCACTCATTGTCATCTTGCTGATCTCTCGGCCGGCCGAGGCGACGTTCCTGCCGCCGCCGGTTCGTCTGGCTCTCATGTTCGGGCGAGTCCCGTGGCACCACGTCAATGCGGTCGACCTGCCCGCGCCCCGGGGGTGGGTCCTTGCTCGAGGAGTGGTGAATGGTCGATGAGCGTGAGGAGTTGGAACACGTGCCATGGGCGGACCTGATGGCCGACACGAATCCGGAAGACCGCCGCCGGCGGAGCATGTATCTGATCGCCGGCCTGCTCGGCGCGGTCGTGCTCGGTGTGCTGGTGGCGCGTTCGTGGTGGTCGCCGGCGTCGCTTCCGCCCGTGGCCCCCGCGGAGGCGGTGCCCGATGACAACATTGCTGCACCGGAGGTGACCCTGCCGGAGATGGCCGGCCTCCCCTTGTACAGCGAGGTGGATCTGATGGCCGATCCTCCCGATCCGGGTGCTCGGGCGGCAGTGGTCCGCGCCGAGTGGTTCGTCACCGACTTCTTC